>Ga0190311_1000307_pt1 | contig 16278 bp, 16 predicted proteins | sample 48700789_MG_FD_165037 | JGI IMG/M metagenome (GOLD analysis project Ga0190311, IMG submission 165037) | Hydrothermal vent sediment bacterial communities from Southern Trench, Guaymas Basin, Mexico - 4870-07-8-9_MG | ecosystem: Environmental > Aquatic > Marine > Hydrothermal vents > Sediment ...
TTAATATATGGAGCCCTTCTCTGAGCATCATAAGAGAGAATAAAATCTTGCTTTTGCTTTTTGTGGCTTTTACAGCCATAGCACCTTTAACAGCATTGCAAAGCCAAGGAATTTTTGTTGGATTCAGAGAAGCAGAATATTCATTTTATCAAATTGTCGTGACATTTGCTCAAATAGAGATGCAAGCCGCTATTGGTTTAAACTCTTAACCGAAGATAGAAAGGTTCATTACATAAACAAAGCTTACGTGATCATGATTACCTTTGAGAAGGGCTAAGGAATTAGGATACCCGAAAGATTAGGGTTTTATTTCGGCACGGCTTTGGATAGTTTTATTAAATACTCCTCCGAATTCAACAAGTATGTATAGGTTAATTCGAAAGCTCAAAGACCCGCTGTATAAGAATTCAATATTCTTAATCGCATCATCATTGCTTGGTGCTGGAACTGGATTCGTGTTTTGGGTTATTGCTGCGAGATTTTATTCCGCTGAGGATGTTGGATTGGCTTCTGCTATAATTTCTGCAGTAATGCTTTTACACTTATTCTCGCAAATGGGTTTTAAGTTTAGTTTAGCATACTATTTACCATCTGATAGATACAATAAGAGCGATTTAATCAATTCAAGTCTTACTGTAGTTTTTCTTACTTCCCTTTTCACTGCTCTTGTTTTCATCCTAGGCCTAAATATCTGGTCTCCAGCTTTGATATGTATTAGAGAGAATAATGCACTATTTTTGTCTTTTATTTTATTTACTATCTTAGCTTCCTTGGTAGCTTTACAGACGTATGGTGTTTTTGTTGGTCTTAGAAGGGCAAAATATTCGTTCATTCAGAATCTTTCATCCTCATTATTTAAACTCATAGCGTTAGTTCTTTTAACACCTCTTGGCGTGCATGGAATTTTTATATCATATGGGTTAGCGAGTCTTCTCGCATTTATATTGGGATTAATACTAATATCAAGAAGGCTCACTTCATATATTCCTATGCCTACAGTAAAGAAAAATGTCATTAATAGGACATTTCGCTTCTCCTTAGGTAATTACATTTCTGAGATATTTGGTGTTCTTCCTGATTATACTCTTCCAATACTAATAATAAATATTTTAGGAGCTAGAGCAAATGCGTACTTTTACATAGCCTGGTCAATTTGTTCGATACTGCTTTCAATACCTAGATGGACTACTCATTCATTGATTGCTGAGTATTCTTATAAGCCAGAAAAACTTAAAACGATTTTTTTAAAGGCCTTGAAATTTATATTTATTCTTCTCATCTTTGCAACAATTTGTGTATCTGTATTTGGAAAACATATACTATCACTATTTGGTGATGATTATGTGGAAAATTCATTTGGAGTTCTTTTAATTTTGTGCGTATCAAGTATACCATATTCACTTAACTTGCTTTATACAACAATAAAAAGAGTTAAAGAGGAACTAAAAATTGTAATTTGTGTCAATGGGTGTATTGCGATCTTGACTTTAGTCTTAAGTTATTTACTAGTTCAAAAGATAGGATTAATTGGAGCTGGAATTGCATGGTTCCTAGGAAACTCGATTACAGGAGGAATAGTGTTTTCAATGATGGCCTTTATAACGATGATGGCGAGACTCCAAAACTTATTAAAAAGAACTTTAAAAAATTTATTAAAGAGAACTACCTTGATGGAACTATATAAAAGATATCGATATCAAAAGTATCTTAGTGAATTAGATAGAATTGTTAAAAAGTGTATACTATTACATGACAAGATTTACTTGGAGCTTTATAACGATTTGAAATTCTTTGTTTATCGTGACGAAGTACAATCGTCACTATCTTGCAAGAATGAAGCACTGAAATATTTACACCCTGGATTCTTCCAAATATTCTCAGAAATATTTGTTAAAGAAATATACGAAAGGGAATATAAGCTTAAAGAGGGAGATATTGTTGTAGATTGTGGAGCAAATATAGGAATTTTTACAGTTAAAGCAGCGAAAATTGTTGGAGAAAACGGAAAAGTTATCGCAATAGAACCTGAAAAGAGAAATCTTAAATTTCTAAAAATGAATGTAGAAGCAAATAAGTTAGAAAATGTAATAATCGTTCAAAAAGGATTGTGGAGTAAAAGAGGTCAAATGAAATTGTATTCAGAAGGAAATACTGGAGACTATAGCTTATTTAGAGGGAAAGAATGTGATGGTTATACTATAGAAGTAGATACAATCGACAATATTCTCAATGAACTTGGAATACACAAAGTCGACTTCATAAAAATGGATATAGAGGGAGCAGAAATAGAAGCACTAAAAGGTGCTATGATTACATTAAAAAATAGTAATTGCAAATTAGCTATAGCTGCATATCATGATATAGGGCATGGACCTACTTATCGTGTAATAGTTCCTCTTCTCAGAGACTTATTTGAAATAAAAGTTAGAGAAGGTATCGTGTACGCCACAAAGCGAGAATCAAGCTTCGAGTAAGTTTTTTATTAAAGATTTTAGTCTATTAAGTTCTAGATTATCTACTTCAATACCCGGTTGACCAATTTCTTCTAAAAATGATTTTGCTTTAACATCATATATCAAACCAATTAACGGTATCTTAAATGAGGAGGCAAAAACAATAGAGTGTAATCTCATACCTATCAAGAAATCCATTTGACCTATGACCCCTTTAATCTCTTCTGGTTTGAGAAGTTCTAATATAATAAAATTATCCTTATTTTTAACGTTTTTCTTGAGTTCTAGTGCAAAATCACGATCATCATCAAATTTCATGATTTTATTTTTACCAAAGGGGATAAAGACGACTTTAGCGCTGTAATTTTCTATTAGCCAGTCAATAATTTGGGGAATAATTTCTTTTATTTTTTGTAATATTTGTTGTTCTGGTATACGACGTAATGACAAACCAACTAAAAAGTAATCATCCTTTCTAATCCCTGCCTCCATCAATAACTGCTTTGCTTTTTCAGGATCTATAGGCTCTAAATCAAGTGCTGGGTCACTAACTATCTTTATCTCTCTCCGAACACCAGCCTTTTTTAATACTTCTTTTGAAAACGAATCTCTCACGCTAATTGAATCTACACGATTCATGACAATAGGCACAAGAAATCTAGAAAGCAAATTTTTAGGTCGAGTAGGTTTTACATTAATTGCAAGAATTTTTGAATGAATATCTGGTGCAACTCCTACAGCATAGAATTCCACTTTCTTTCCAAGTAATTTTGCCAGAAGTGCTAAACCACAATAAAGTCCTAAGGATTTACCATATAGAATTCCTCCTCCACCTATTATTAACCTATCCACTTTGCTAAGATTTAAAGTAGCTCTAATTAATTCAATAGGATTTTTCAAAGAAGGGTCTTTCCAAGCTTTAACATTATGTAGTCTTTTAGTTTCCTCAGGATCTTTTGAAAATACAAAAATTTCAATATTTGGATTAGCTCTCCTCAAACGTTTAATAATCACACTAAGGATTGCTTCATCTCCCATATTCCCCATTCCATAATATCCTTTCAACGCTACTTTCATCCCTCTTCACCTAGTCTAAGTTCAACTTTAATTTTGTAAATCGACCTAAGGTTCCGAATAGCGATATAGATGGTCATGTCTTGTATCCAAGCAAGATCATGTGGGTGAGTCTTCATTAATTGTACTTTACCAATAGTTGTCCCATTTGCTGGATTGATTATATAGATAGTAGCTTCCGTGCCATTACTATGCCATAAATATTTGCCATCATATGATAGTCCCCCGCTTTCAGCTCTTGGATTATAGGTAGGAGTAGGTATCTTTCTAACTATTTCTCCTGTTTCTGTATCAATCCAGTAAAACATACAATTGATCCTATCTGTAGCAATTATATACTCGCCATCATAGGCTAACCCATGAAGGTCTGTGTTTGGATATTCAAAACTTTTTATCACAGAACCATCTTCTGGATCGATTTGGTATAATATACCTTTAAGATCATCAGTATTCCAGAGCGTTTCTCCATCCCAAGCTAGACCCCACGGATGATCTGTAGGAGCTTTGAAAGTCCGATCTATACGCCTAGTGGCGAGGTCTAATCTATATATCTTACCTGAGAATGCATCACAATGCCAGAGATATGTCTTACCCTCCAATGCTAAACCAGTTGGATTTTTACTAGGCGCCTCAAATTTATCAATTACTTTTCCACCCCTTCTAACAAGATTTGCATCAACAAAATTTTTTCCGAAAATTTTCTTAATTATGATGTTACTATATCTATAATATCGGTCATTGAGTATGTAGTAGAGGTTTACAACTACGTTTTTAAAATTGAAATTCATTCTATCAAGCTCCTATATACTCTAACATGGATATTGGCTATCTTCATCCAATCCAATTCCTTTACTTTTTCTCTATTCCTTTTAGATAAAGTGTGAGCTAATTCTTCATCTTGTAGTATCTCAATAATCTTTATAGCAAGAGCTTTTGAATTTTTTTGTGGGACTAATGTATCCTTATATCCAATTTGCTCGGGAATCCCACCTAGATTCGATGCTACAACTGGCTTTCCACATGCCATAGCTTCAAACACGACTGTTGGTAAAGGCTCATAATTTATTGAAGGAACGACACAAACATCAGCAGCATTGTAATGACTTGGCATGTCTTTTTCTGGCACATTTTTCATAATTATAAATTTACCTTCAAGATTTAAATATTTTATTTTCTTTCTTAACTCTGATTCATGTTGCGCAAATCTATCAGCTCCACCAATAACTAGAAATACTGTATCTGGAACTTCTCTAAGAATTAATGGTGCGGAATATATCAAATACTGAAGACCTTTCTTTCTTACAAGTCTTCCGACGAATAACACTATTCTCTTATCTTCAATTCCATATTTCTCTTTTATCTTGTTGCCAGCCTTAGGATCAGGTTTATAAAAGGAAGTATCGACTCCATTTGAAATAGGATTAACTTTCTCTTCTGGTAGTTTATAAACCTTTAACATTTCTCTCACTTGATGATTTCCAGCGGATATAACTACATCCGAACCTAACCATGAAAATCGATCGATGTAGTATTGAGTCCATGAATTCAACTTTGCAAGGGTATTATAAAGAGATAATCCTTCTGTATTTGCCTTAGCTTCTAGAAGCGAAGTTCCGTGAGCAGTAGTTATAATTGGTGTTCTAATTTTTCCAGCTTTCCTTAAAAGGACTAAACCAGTAACTGATGAATGTGCATGAATTACATCAAAATCTTCCTCTTTTATTAATTTCAGAAAACCTCTCGCTTCATTCAAAGCTGAAGTAATAGAACGAACTACACCTTTTAAAAAGCCATTTCCTATACTGTAAATCTGAACTCCATTGAAGTCTCTTATTCCTTTGTTTTTATTATGAGTGATTACAGTGATATTATGTCCCATCTTTTTAAGTGTCTGTGATAAATAAAAGGGATTTTTTATTTCTCCACTAACTATGGGTTCGTTAAGAGAACTAGGATATTCTTTGACTATTATGCAAATTTGCATACTATTATCTCATCTCCTCATATATCTTTATATATCTTCTTGCCATTATTTCAGAATTAAAGTTCTTAAGCACATTTTCTCTATTCTTTTTTCCAATTTTTATTCTTTCGTCTTCATTATCTAGCAAATACTCCAAGCTTTTATGTAATGCTTTTATATCTCCCGTTCTTGCTATGAGCTCCTTGTTTTTCTCACATACAATATCTTCCACTCTTGCTCCCTCAAAAGCTACAATCGGTAAACCACTACCTGCGCCCTCTATTCCCACTGTAGGCGAGCCTTCATAGAAAGAGGGCATCAGTAATATGTCTGACTTAGAATAAATGCTATAGAGTTCCTCAGTTTTGACAAATCCTAAAAATTTTGCAGGAACACTCTTTTTGCGAGAGTATTCCTCTAATTTATTACGAAGGGGTCCTCTTCCCACAATTAGAAAATCAAAATCTTTCTTAATTCTTGACAATGCTTCAATTCCTAAAAAAATACCTTTTTGCGCAACTAATCTTCCTACATACAATATTATAGGTTTATCCTTTTTTTCTGGCGTAGGAGCATGTAGTTTACTTACATTAATCCCATTATTAACTACCTCTACTTCATTCACTCCATAAAATGAGTTAAGTTCTTCTCCCACCCCTTGTGAAACTGCTGTAACATTTGTAGCATTACTTAAAGCAATTTTTTCTAAGAAAGTAGCAATTTTTATATACCTTAGTTTCAAAATTTTTTCATTCCAATTTAGATATCTAAATGATAATTTCTGATATACATATCTATTGTACCCCTCTGCAGTAGTATGAAACGTTACAAGTGTTTTATCTTTTAAATCTTTGGAGAAAAGCAAAGGACCCCGTGCATTTGGTAAATGAAAGTGGAAAATATCCCAATTATTTTTCTCTTTTCTTAAGAATTTCTTAAAACTTAATCCAAATGTAATATCAAGCACTGGATGTACCCCCCAAGCATTCATAAATACAGCCTTATCTGTCGTTCTTTCAAACTTCTTTGTACAAAAGATCGTATACTCTATATTCATTATGTCAAACTCTCTACATAGATCGTACACTACTGACCCTATACCTCCAGCTTTTTCTGATGGATATTCACCAGATATTATTGCTACTCTCATATAGAACCCCCTCGAGGTTTAATATAGTATATAGCGCTCCCTCCATTACAATAAACTTTATCTCCTTTTTCATTAAGGTTAAGAAGTCTAATACTATACCATTTGATTTCTGGATAAATATCCGATATAATTATGCCTTGAACATAATTTAGATACTTGAGGTATACATATGATTTTTCTTTTGGCTTAATACTAGGTACTGTTGGGAAATTTATAAACCTTTGATCTCGTATTTGATATGATCCATAAGCGTTTAAAGCGTCCTCGAGCCCTCCAAGTTGTGTATATACTCTATATGTATGTTCTCCCCTTTCTGATAACCATTTTGCACTAAGAACATCACACTCTGGGAAATACCATCTATAGAATGTAATTATTCTGTTATCTATCTCACTTGGAGGAATTTCTTTTTCTGTTAGTTTCTTCTTATGTATGAGAATATTTGGCGAGTAATCTTTTATGAACAACTCTGAGAAAAATCCAGAGTTAAACAATATGAGGATCGAAAGATATATTGAAAATATTAGTAGAGGACTATGATCTCTCTTAAATATGATTGACTTTTTAGACAGTTTTATAAAACCAATCACACAGAACGGAGATAAAAATATCATCGATAATGTGTATATTCTTATAGGAGCGGCGCTCCTAGTTTGAGGAAGTAGGGTAGATAGAAACATTCCTAAAAACAGAACAGAAAGGAACATATATTCGACATAGAAGTTGTATGACTTTCTCAGCTTAATACACTCCCAAGCTATACCGAGAATACCAATTATAGATAGAAGAATTGTAAATGAGAAAAGATATTTTATTATTTCAATCGTAGGTACCCATTCCTTTACTATCACAAAAACAGTGTATGATGTTTTTACGTCAAATCCTAAACTTGTTAAAGCATTTTTTAGTATTATGTACATTGAATGAGTAAAATCTTGGAAGATGTTGGCCCTTGATGTATGCATATACCACGATATAGCCATTATTAAGTATATTGCCACAAGCCCAAAAGATAGAAATTCCGAGAATTCCAGCCTATCATTTAGATGATTGAATATTAAAATTAAGATATAGAGAATAGGCAATGCTAACATAAACAACCAAGCTGTTCCATAATGAGATGTAATTAGCGAAAATGAGAATAAAACATATAATATTACTTTAATATTCCTAGGTACATTATTACTAACCATGAGTAGTATTATTAAAGCCATGTAAAGTATAGCCATTCCTGTTCTAGTATTCATGGCTAATGTCGTAAAAAACGGGAAGATAAACATAAAAAGACATGAGCTTAAGAATCCAATTTTGCTGTTAGTTTGTTTTTTATATATTAGATATAGAGCAACAGGAGCTAGAGAAAATATAAGTGAGTGTACTATCTTATACTCCCAAGTTAAGCTTATTCCTAATAATATGGAAAAAATTGGATGAAGTACGACAATCCTTAGCATAGAATTATCATTTGATGGGATAGAATAATTCCACATATTATTACTTAACACAAGTTTGGAGTAGTAATATTCGATAGCAGCATCGCCACCATTTGGTACCACTGTAGAGACTAATGATGTCTGAAAGAGTAAAGAAATAGAAATAACCCACAGCACAAGAGGGTAAAAATCCTCTGGAAATTTAAGTATAGCTAAAGTTGGTATTATGGAGATAATAGCAAACATAAAAAGTAATGAAATATTGCTGTTATAATATGTCAAGGAATACGCACCAAATATACTAAGAAAAGGCAACAATATAAGGAAGAGATGAGGTCTTCTCAAATAATTTACTTTAATATATTTTGTAAATGTATCCCCTCTTATGAGATATAACCCCCATAAGATAAGATTACAGATACCGATAGTTGTTATTAGTGACAGTTCTGAAATAGGTTTTAATATACCAAAAATTGGGCAAATACTATTCATAATCAATCCAATAATCATTAGAAATGAATTGCTCAATCCGACAGAATATAGGACTATTTCGATGATACTTAGCTTACTTAACAATCTGAGAAAGCCAATTATAAGAATTCCTGGAATAATCGTTAAATATATAAAGATGATCATTTGTCTGAGAGGGAAAAGCTTCATTCCCAGTTTCTCTATCCCTATTATACCAGATGTTGCTAGTTGAATGGCTATAATTAAAATTAAAATTCTTTTTTTGTTAAGCTCAAATTCCATTTTTATCATTTATCAACTCTATGTAAACTTTTTCTATCTTCTTAGCTATCTTATCCCAAGAAAAGTTCAATGCTTCCTTCTTTGCATTATTACCTAGTTTCTTCCTAACGTCCCCATTTTCTAATAGGTACGAAATCTTATTAGCTAAATCTATCTCATCTCCTCTTCTGACAAATAATCCATTAAAATTCTCCTCTACTATGCATTCAAATGTTCTCAGATTACTTACGATCATAGGTAGTCCAGATGCGGATGCCTCTAGGAGTGTTACTGGAAAAACTTCTGTTTTTATTATTGAAGGTAGAACGAATATATCTGATGCCTTGTAGTAGAGGGGTTTTAAACGCTCTTCTATAAAACCAGTAAATTTAACATTACCTTTAATTCCTAATTTTTGGGATAACTTTTCAAGTTCTTTTCTCATCATACCAGAACCAACTAAAATTAAGATCACATTTGGGTGCTTTTTTATAACTTCGTTCATAGCTTTTAGTAGGATGTCTGGTCCTTTTTTAGGTGTAAGAGCGCCCAGAAATAGAATAATATCTTTTTCTATAGGTAACCCTAATTTCTTTCTACATTCTTCTTTTGAATAAGGAATATCAAACTCTTTCATATTTATTCCATTTGGTATTACCTTAACTTTTTCCTTATATTTTTTTAAATATTTTGAATCATCTATATAGTATTTTGATGGAGATATAATTATATTAGCGGTGGAAAATATTTTATCTACCATAAAATTCGTGTATACGAACACACTAATTCTTCTAGCGACACTTCCAAAATTACTAAATCTTTCAGCTCCATGATGTGTAATCACTATAGGCTTTTTTTTCTTTTTAGCATAAATAACTCCTGCAATAACACCTGGAGCTGTAGTATTGTGTATATGGACAATATCTACATCATCATATTTGATGGGTTCAAGAAAAAGTCTGAACGATATATTTGTAGAACCAATCCTTAAATTTTTACCAAACCTAAATATCCTCACTCTATCATCCTTCCGCATGTTTACAGGTTTTTTGTCATAAGAAGTTGTAAATACGTAAATCTCATGTCCTCTCTCAGCGAGTTCTTTTACTAGATTGTATGCTACCACCCCCCCACCCCCAATAGGATAAAGCTCTGATAAGTTCCGGCTAGGTTTATTCTCATAGGGAAAATGTGTGATAAAACAAGCAATTTTCATACTCTCACACCTTTTTTAATAATTTAGCTACCTTTCTAATTTTACTAATTTCAGATTCATGTCTAATATGATTATTTACAATTTTTCTCGGTTCTTTAGCAATCTCCGGATATACATTAATCACATTTTCCTGCTCTTGTGGATCTTCCTTAAGATTAAAAAGCTCGCCATCTCCCTTTTGGCCCATTATAAATTTCCAATTTTTCATTCTTATTGCAATTTTCATCTTGTCGTTATCAAACACTTTTGATATAACCCATTTATTTCTCTCACTTAGCAAGCTTTTCGATGGAAACACATTTTCCATACCAATAAGCTCTAAAAGCGTCGGAGCAAGACCTAACAATGAAACGGGCTCCTCAATTTTGTCTTTAACATCAATATTGTAGAATATTAATGGAACATGCACAAGTTCTTCATATAGATACAATGGATGACCATAAAACCCATGCTCACAAAATCCTTCTCCATGATCAGCGTGAATTACAAATATCGGATCTCTATTCTTTAAGTCATTCCAGATTCTATTTATGAAAGCATCTGCATAGTAAATGGAATCATCGTAGGCACCCATAAGCCACTTTCTTTCTTTCTCTGATAACTTAGCTTTCCATTTTACTTTTTGTACTTTCCAATTTGAATACCACATTGTGAATAGATTGCTATACTTTCTGAACTTCTTTGGTGCTAGATAGGGATGATGAGTATCTATAATTAAAATCCAAAGAAAGAAAGGGTCATGAACTTTCTCAATTTTATTGAGTATTAATTCATAGTAACTTCCCCAGTTCCGGAAGATCTCTTCTTTAGATATAAACATGATGAGATTTCTCAAAATAAATGATACTCCTTTTTTTCCACCTTTAGCAATATTCTTAAAAAATCTATGATGCAATTTCTTGAGAATATTTTTATTTTCCTTACAACTTAAGAAATCCTCAAAATATTCAAAACCTTTGTTAAATCCGAAGTAACTGGAAACGAAGGCATTTGGATTGAAAGCAACTGTTGTGTAGCCTGCTTTAGAAAGCACTTGAGCCAAGGTCTTTCGCTTACTTATTTCTTTTCTCCAAGGTTCAGCTCTTGTTTCGTTAGCATTAACATGGGTATGCTCTCCCGTAAAGATACCAACAAGCGATGCTGGTGTGCCTACGCTAGGAGCAATTGCATTCTCAAAATACAAACCTTTTCTTGCCATCCTATCAATATTTGGAGTGGTTTCCCTATGATAGCCCATAAAGCTACAATGGTCTGCCCTCACGCTATCAAGAGTTATTAAGACTATGTTCCTTTTTTCCGACATACAACCACACTCCTGTAAGCTAATGATGGAAACTTCGAAAAGAACTTATCCACAGCCTTAATAAAACTTCGGAATCTCATATTCTCAGGCAACATCGCACATGAACCCTTCACTTCCAAGATTTTGAATTTGTGAATCTTCAGCAATTCTTTTAATGAGCGTAAAGTCATAACCCTTACATGGTCTAATGATTGGGCATGTTCAGAATCGGGCTCATATACTCTACCAATATTCATTCCGCACTCACACCCATCGGAAAAGGCTGATAACCAAAGAGCAAAGCGATTCTGTTGTGAATGGAAGCCAAATTAGGTGTTGATAAAACGAAAATTCCATTTGGCTTCAAAACCCTGTAAACTTCCTCAAGAAAGTGGTCTGGGTCAAACAAATGCTCTATCAGTTCCAATGCCACGACGGCATCAAAATAATTATCTTCAAATGGAAAATCTTCTTCATCCACATCAAGCTGATAGCATTTAACTCCTCTCTTTCTCGCCATTTCAGCTCCTTTTTCCGAAATCTCAATTCCATAAACTTCCTTCGCTTTGCATGCTTCTTTCAGCAAAACAGAGAAATTTCCATCTCCACAGCCAACATCTAAAATCCTCTCAAACTTGTAGCGAGAGAAAATATCCAGCACTTTCTTGTGCCTGTCCTCAAGCTCTTCGTAATCTTTTGGCGTGATTCCAACAAATTTTTCAGCGTATTTCTTCTTAGATTTCATTATACCACCTCTTCATAAACCTTAAGGTATCTCTCCGCAATCTTCTCCCAGTCGAATTCTTCCCTTGCAAGCTTCCTGCTATTTTTGCCCATTCTTTCTCTTTCCTCAGGATTGTCAATCAAATATTTTATTTTCTCTGCCAGTTGTCTTTCATTTCCTGGTTCCACCAAAAACCCGTTCCATCCATCTTTTATTTGCGCAGGAATTCCGCCAACTTTTGTGCCTATCAGAGGTTTTCCCGATGCCATGGCTTCCGTTAGAGTGATGCCATGTCCCTCCTCAAAAGAAGGCAAAACAAATATATCACATGCAGAATACAAAGCCTTCAAATCCCCGTAAGGCACAAATCCGGTGAATCTGACTTTTAAATTCCTTTGCTTGGCGTATTCCATCACCTTATCCGCATATTCTCTATCAAGGTTCGTATTCCCGACTATTAGGAAAAGAACATTATTTTCTTTCAAAATCTCCGCTGCCCTAACCAAATACTCCACACCCTTCCTCGGTGTTACCGTTCCTGAAAACATCACCGTTGTTTCATTAAGTTCGTATTTTTCTTTCACCCTTTCTATTTCCTCTTTGCTTAAGTTGAAGTCGTCCACATTCACTCCATTTGGAATAACTTCCAGCTTTCCTTCTTCAATCCCCTTCTCAATGAGCTTTTCCTTCAGAGGCTCATTCAAAACTACGCTTTTCCTAACTCTCTTCATTAGATACAAATCTGGAGAGAAAAATCTCAGTAGTAGGGGTATTTCTTTTCCAGAATTAAGTTTAAATCTTTTTTTCTCCTCCCCGATATGTGCGGTGTAAACCATTTTCTCTCGAATCTTTCTGTTTAAGTTTATAAGAACATTAGCAGCGAAGGGCAAGTGAACATGAACTATATCAAAATCGTTCTGTTTGAGGTATTTATTCGCCTTAAGTGCAAATACGGTTCTATCTAAAACAAGACGCTGAAGTCCATAGGGCTTTCTAACGAGATCATATACAACTTCCCTATTGGAAACTTTTGAACAAATATTCAAATCAAATCTGACAAATTTTATTCCATCTATTTCCTCTTCGTAATTAGTTCCAACCCATCTTCTCTCTAAAACCGTAACATCATAACCCTTCTTAGCGGTATATTTTGCCAGATAATAAACTATTGAAGGAACAGAACCTTCTCCAGGAAATACCCTTTCATGTCCATCATAAACGTGAATGATTCTCATCAAACCACTCCTTCAACCCCAATATTCCTTCCTCCAAGCTTACCTTAGGCTCAAACCCCAGCTTACTTTTTATTTTGCTTATGTCGGCGTATAAATTCACTATATCCCCTTTCCAGCTCTCACCGGTAAATACTATTTCAGTTTTTCCATTCAAACCCAATATCTTAACTATCAGATATGCTAAATCTCTTATGCTTATAGGATTTCCTCCGGCTATATTAAATACATCTCTAACTGCCACATTTTTCTCAGCCGCAAGGATGAAAGCCTCGACACAATCCTTAACGTAGCAAAAGTCTCTTATCTGCTCACCAGTCCCAAGAACCTCTAACCTATTGGGATTCTCCTTCAGCTTTCTCAAAAAGTCATACATAACATACCTCCTTTGTCTCGGACCATATGTATTAAATATCCTCAGCGATACAAACGGAAGTCCATATGTCTTAAAATAGGCAAAACCCAATCTTTCACCAGCAAGCTTAGAAGCTCCATAAGGAGATATTGGATTCAGTGGATGCTCTTCATCAATCGGAACATATACTGGTTCTCCGTAAACCGCTGCTGAGGAAGCATAAACTACCTTCTCAACATCCAAATCCAGACTGAGCTTTAGCACGTTAAACGTTCCCAAAGCATTTGTTTCAAAGTCATACTTTGGATTGTCAACCGAATAAGGAACGTTTGCATTTGCAGCTAAATGAAATACAATTTCAACTCTATCCATTACTTCCTTTAAAGATTCAAAATTCCTTATGTCAACCTTATGAAATTCTATTTTATCCATGGATTCTGCTAAATTGCTTAAATTCCCATCCTTTAGGTTGTCAATAGCTACAACTTCTGCTCCCTCCTCAACAAGCCTGTCCACCAAATGTGAGCCTATAAATCCTGCTGCTCCTGTCACTAAAACTCTCTTACCCCTTAACTTCATCCCATTACCTCCCTATAAACCTTCAAAAGCTTCGCAACTATAACACTCCAATCGTATGTTTTAGCAAACTCAACCGAATTCTTACTCAGCCTGTTTAGTTCTTCATCATTTTGAAGCAGATAAACTATTTTTTCCGCTATCTCCTCAGGAGAAAGGTTGACTATAAACCCGTTGTATCCATCCTTCACAACACCAACTCCAGCGTTCTTCTCATGTCTAACAATTATAGCTGGCAATCCACAGCTGTTAGCTTCTAAAATCGTATTCGGAAAGCCTTCTCTTGAGGAAGGCAAAACAAAGATTTTTGACGATTTCATATGAGAGTAAACTTCTAAATCACTTTCTATAAAACCGAAGAATTTAACATTATTATCCAGATCCAACTTTCTATTTAAGGTTCTGAGGTAATCCATTTCTGGTCCATCTCCAATTATTCCACATTTAACATCTCTAATTTCTTTTCTAACGATGTTTAAAGCCTTTAGTAGCACATCCACATTCTTATGAGATATAAGCCTTCCCACATAAATGATATCAAACTCCTCGCTTGAAGGCATAACAGATTGAAGTCTGTAAAAGTCCACACCATTCGGAATAACTCTCATCCTGCTTTCGGGAACTTTCAGAGTTTTTAAATCCTCTTTTATCTTTTCGGATATCGGTATTATCAGCTTTGGAGGCTTAATTGCTAATCTTTCAACCAAATAGCCAAAGATACCTTTCTTACCCAAATACTCAAACCAGTAGTTACCCCAAACCTCATACCAGGTTATGACTAATGATGTTCTTCTAAATAACGAATGAACTTTAGCGGTAAAACAAGGAAAGTAAGGAAACTCTTGACAGTCAATAACATCAAATCTCTCCCTCACTAGCTTCGGCAAGAGCTTTTCGGCAAAATAAATAGCCTCCTTTATGCTCCTTCTTCCATCAACATAAAGTTGCATCGGCTCGCAAACACCATGCAGGATTATGCCATCGTGGTCAATTGTTCTACTATTGTTACCCTCAAACCACCAACCAATCCCATACCAGTGAACCTCATGCCCTTTATCAGACAACCTTTTACCAATCTCATAAATCCTCTTCTCCGCTCCACCCTTTATCCATGGATAAACAGCATCGTAAATGTAGGCGATCTTCATTTTAATCCCTCAGTCCTTCAAGAGAGATGGAGAGAGTTCCCGCCAAACCTACGAGAACAGCACCTACCATAGCAACTGGAAAGAAGGAAGTTTGACCGATAACTATGAAAATCGAACCAACAATCAACAAGACTAATCCCGCTACAAAAGTTATGAACAGTCCTTTCTCATATATTTCAATCATACGTCTCATTTCTATACCTCCCTGCTGCAATCTTTCCGTTAAAATGCTTTATCAGCTCTTTAATCAAATTCTTCTCTTTAAGAAATCTGCTTGTCTTAACGGCAACATCAAATCCATCTCTTAAAAGCTTTGTTAATCCAACAGGGCTTTTTATGAGTTCATAAGGTGCCGCAGGTAGTTTATCAGCGTTAATCCTGATGTATCTTATTCCGTCTATTTCCTCTTCTTTTGGAAGCGTTCCAAAATCCCGCTCTAAAATTGTTACATCATGTCCCTTTTCGGCTGCATATTTTGCAAGGTAATAAACAACTGTTGGGACTGAACCCTCTCCTGCCAACGCTCTTTCTCCGGGTGTTCCGTAGTCGTCAAATATATGCAGGATTTTCATTTTCTTCCCCTTTGCAAGCATCTCTTTAGCTATCATATTCCAGGCTGCAACCCCTAATAAACCTCCAGAAACTCCTCTATTTTTCTTATAAACGCATAAAAATCCGGTAAATTCTCTTTCAGTATTTCAAAAGCGATCCTGTCATCTATCCTGCCATACCTGTGAACTACTATATTTCTAAATCCCTTCATCGCCTTCAATTTCTCTCCCATCTCTTCGCTCAAAATCTCGTTCCTTACCAGCTATAATATCCTTATCATCACTTGGAATTCCAAGTTCAAGGTCTGTGTTGATGATAGCACAGATGTCAAAAACATTTTCTATGGCAAACTCTATCCTTTTGTAGATTCCATCTTTTATCAATCCCA
>Ga0190311_1000318_pt1 | contig 15842 bp, 18 predicted proteins | sample 48700789_MG_FD_165037 | JGI IMG/M metagenome (GOLD analysis project Ga0190311, IMG submission 165037) | Hydrothermal vent sediment bacterial communities from Southern Trench, Guaymas Basin, Mexico - 4870-07-8-9_MG | ecosystem: Environmental > Aquatic > Marine > Hydrothermal vents > Sediment ...
CACACAAAAACTAATTTAATGATGAGGAATGGCGGGAGAGAGCCTATGGGCGATGATCGAACCCGCCACGACTGATCTTTCACATAAGTAGGAATCCAATTAAGATGGAGGCGTTTAAGAGGAGCATCATGAATCCGAATACTTTTAGAAATATATGAAACGGCACTTTAGAAGCAAGCTTGGTCATCACTCTTATACCCAATAACGCCATGAGGAAAGTTAAGACTAATAATAGAAATGTCTGCAAGGAGAGTGTTATAAGGGGTCTCTTGATAGATCCTGCCAATAATTCAAATAAAGTTGCGAGATATATCGTGGGGATAGAAAGCATAAATGAGAGATCCACAGCTTCTTTACTATCTACCCTAGAATAGAGTAATAACACGCTAATAGTGATGCCCGATCTACTCACACCAGGAATTATAGCTAGTCCTTGAAGAACACCAATAAGCAAATAATCGCGAAAACGGAGGTTTTCTACTTTTCTATTCCCATGTACCCTTTGTGCAAAGGAAATTACTGTAGCAGTAGCGATCATAGCAGTACCTATGAGTATAAAAAGTAATAATGTTCCAATGAGTAATTCTTTCTCCATAGCGGAGAATAAACTTTTTATCAGATAATATAACGGAACGCCTGTAATACCTGTAAAAATGGTTGACCAGAAGATGTATCTAGTAAGTGGGTCAGAGTTAATGTGGATAATTCTAGCATTTCGCAAGCTCTTCCATAACTTTCTTCTATAATATATCAGAGCTGCTGTTGCTGTAGATATATGCAGTAGGATAGCTAGTTCAAACGAATATGTAAGAGGATATTGCAAAAGTGCCATGATAATCATTAGGAACGCTTCACTACTAACCGGTATCCACTCTAAAAATCCCTGAATAATTGCTAAAAGAATTATCATGAGCAGACTCATGTTATCACGGCCGAGAATATGATGATATCAGGAAGTATTATATTAGCTGATTTAATGATCGGGTTAAATTATTTAAAAGAAGGATCCTTATGCAATCAGATGTTCTAAAGGGACTTATTGAAAGGATTAAGCTACTGGCTGTAGAAATTTTCTCTAAGCGATCAATTATTAATAGAGATATAATACTAAGGAATAATGAGGCATCGACGGTATTATTTCCTGCCTGTAGAATTCGCAAAAAGCCATTAATAGTAGTTGTGAAGGATGATAGAATAATTTTCAAAAATGCATTACTAGGAATTAATCCTGAGCTATCGGGTAGGATTAAACAATTAGCGGATATTCATAAAGTAAATGTTGATGGTACGAGGCTCATTTGGGATGAAGGCAGTTTACATGTAGAGTTACCTATTGAGAAAAGAATGCCTATAGGATTGATTGAAGAGAGAATAAGGAACATTCTACTATTCATCAAGGAGGGTCAAAGGATAATTCAGGAGTACTCTTCAGAAATCTCTATAGAGAATTATGGATCAGTAATAATTGATTTTCTGGGAAATAAATATGCTCTTGTCCCCCTACCAGCGAGTATCGCTTTAGAGGACATAAAACAAGCTTGGTTACCATATACAGTAATAACGCTCCCTGACGAGAAGGGAATGTTCTTTTGTTCAAGCATAGGTATTGATTTTCTTAATCTTCCTCTTCTCTCCATAATATCAGAGGATCTGGAGAAATGCTACATATACCTACCAGACAAATCGTTTCCGCCATCCCTTAAACCACATAATGTTGTGAAGTACATTGAGAAGCTTAAATCATTCATGGAAAACAAAGTCTCTCCTATAAATCTCTTTGATGAAAAGTTTGTTGAGAAGTTATTGGAGAGAGCATTGAATAGATACTATGCACTAGCTAGTAAATCATTTGGAAACGAAACAATCTCCCTGAGGCCAAAACCTGACGATCCTCAAACTTCCCAGTATGAGGAAGACGTCATGAACGCCGATGATGTCTCAAAACTAAGAGGGATGATTAATACTATTAAGGAGCTGAGAGATTTGCTAACAATTGCTAAAAAATTCTCTAAGGAATTGGAAGACATGGTGATATCCAGACTTCTCCTAACACTGATCATTAAGATAAAGCAGGGGTATCCAGAAATAATCATTGGTAGGAGAATAGAGAAAGAGTCAAGAAGAGTAACAAAAAGCAAGAGGGTCTATATTAGTGTTAAGGATCTAATAAGAAACAATTCTCGAGAAGTAATCATTAGTAAAGTTAAAACGATCAACGGGGAAGTAATATACATCATCCGGGAGAAGAAATGATCCATGCAGAGATAATTGCAGCTAAGATATGCAAGATAATTGATGAAAATCCATTAACAAAATCTTTTTATCTAAAACCAGTAAAGCCCTTGCCTCAACCAAAACCGGGACAATTTCTCATGGTGTGGGTTCCAGATTATGAAGAAATTCCATTAAGTGTATCTGGATATTATCCAGAGGATAATATTATTAGGATAACTGTAGCTAACAGAGGAGAAACCACGAATGCTATGCATAATTTAAAAGAAGGCGCGTTCCTCGGACTTAAGGGGCCTCTGGGGAACTTCCTAATACCCGAATCAGGTAAGAAGTATCTCTTGGTGGGCGGAGGATATGGAGTAGCTCCCCTAATATTCTTTATACAACAAGCTAAAGGGGTTGATGAGGTAACACTAGCAGTAGGTGCTCGCACAAGAGACTTATTGCTCTTTTTGAATGAGGCAAAGGATTTAGGAGCATCGGTCTCTGTTTCAACGGATGATGGTTCTGAAGGATTCAAGGGTTATGTGACAGAGCTCGTAGAGAAGTTAATAAGAGAGAAAGACTTTGATACTATAATAGCGTGCGGACCAGAAGAGATGCTTAAGAAAATTGCTAAAATAGGCATAAAATCTGAATTAGAAACATGGATCATCGCTGAAAGTTATATGAAATGCGGAATAGGTCTCTGTGGATCCTGCGAGCTTGGAAACTCTGGCCTACTAGTTTGTAAGGATGGACCAATATTCAGAGGAGAAGTATATTTAAGGGCATTAGGTGTCTCTGTCTGAATTCCTATTTTCTCATATCCTTGTAATTTGGGAGCAGTGTCCTGTAATTTCTTTCCTAATAATAATGTTGAGATATCCACCATTATAGCGCTGAAACCAAAGAACAGAAGAAACGTGCTGAGTACTAATAAGAAACTGGGGAATGAAAGTCCTTTCAAGGCATTATTGAAGATGGCGATTAGATAATAGCCATACCCAAGCATTAGAAAAGCCAAAATAGCAACAAAGGTGGTTGCTTTATCGAGCGTAAACGAGAACATTATTGCATTTTCAACTGGAGAGGGAAGAGTAGCATTGGGATCTGAGAGCCGAATTCTTATAGCTTCAAGCAATAAGTTCATATTGAGTATCGTGTACATAGCATTAAATATTCTAAGGAAAGAGAAGAAGACTAGGGGAATAAAGGCGTACTTTATTAGATTATTTCTTAATACACCTCCAACGGTCTTAGATCTCATTGCCATGAATATAACCGCGAGGATAACGGGTAGGTCCATTATTACGATTGCTATAGTGTAAATTCTCCAGAAAGATAATATCTCCGCAGTAGTTCCATGGGTTGGAAATAGGAGAAATCGCATGAGGTATCTCGCGGCTAGCGATAGTATTTCTAGCATCGAGTAAATTATGAAGATTCTACCAGTACTGTAAAGTGTCTCCACGATATCTGAAATCTCGATTTTTTGAGTATACTCTATAGGAATAATGGTCAAAGGTATGCACCCGAATCTTCGTTGCATAGAAAATAGGTACTTGATGGTTCTTAACCCTTTGCCACCACTATTGTGACTGACCTAATTAATTTTAAGTAGTAGAAAGAATAAGATATAGGGCAAAACTTATCAGTCCTATAAGGGGTTATTAGAAATGTTTTTCAAAAGAAAAAAGGGAAGAGATAGCATTAACTATGAGCTTCTAATAGATACTATAATAAAGATCGACATGTTACGAGACTTAAAGATAACTGATCCTGAGAAACTAGAACGCATGTTATTAAAGACTGGGGTTAGAGGACTTAGAGAGGAGCTAAGAATTATAAGGAGGGAGGGTGATCGACTGGTTTCTATTCTAGTTAGGGAGAAGGGTCTAATGAGAAGAATAAAGATTGCTACGATTCTAAAAATTCTAGCGATTACGGGGGTTCTTATTTTGTTTGGCTCCGTGGTACTAATAGAGTTCACTAGACTTGCTATTTTCACAATAGTGTTCTCGTATCCATTCCTTCTACTGTTCTTAGTTATATTACCAAACGCCTACTTAATCCTAGATTACTACGTTAGAACAGATATACAAGCATTAAAACAGAAGAAGAGAGGGGGTGTGAAAAAATGCGACGAGAACTTACGAAGAGCTAATCAGGGCCTGATAAATAAGCTTATTGAGTATGCTAAAAAGGATGGCAAAAAACCCAAGGATCTAAGATTCAAGACATGGCATATAGATTACGCAAATGTGCGAATAGTTAGAAAACCCTGGTTATTGGGCAAATACTGGATTGTGGAACCCGTAATTAAGAGTGATGAGAATGAATAAGGATAAAAGAATCCAAGTAGGAATCGATGCATGGCACTTTAAAGCTGTTGTAACGGGAGTAACCGACGTTATAGATTTTGCAGAATGGCTAGCAATGGAGCGAAAATATGATGTTTATTTTCTCCAAGAAGCAATAAAAGAAGAGGATCTAGAGGACCTAGATATTCTCATGATAATCTCTCCTGGCTATGAATTCGATGAAGAAGAAATTAGAAACATAGTAAAGTGGGTACATAAGGGAGGAATTTTACTCGTCACCAGACCCGTTGGAAAACCAGAAATAATAAATCCACTACTAAAGAATTTTGGCGCAGAATTCACGGGGGAAGAAGTAGATAGTTGGGCATTCTACGCGAATGTACCAGATGAGATTCTGAGACGTGGCGACACAAAGAAACTAGAACTAATAAGAAAGCTGCTCATGAATTCCCCCATAAAAAATAATCTCAAAGCAATAGCTGAAGGATCTCCTAAAGACAAAAAAAGACCATATCTGCTAAATCTTAAAGACCAGGATTGGATAATCATTGGATCAGCGACAAAAGATAATATAGCTAGAGCCGTAGCTGCAATGAAGAAGGTTAAAGAAGGCTTAGTAATTGTTTTGGGAGTTATATATCTCTTCTATAAGTGGAGATTCTGGGAAAAACATAAACACCTAGAAGAAGAAAAAGACAGCGTTTTAACAAATTATAACTTCATCAAAAATCTTCTAGACTACATAGAAAAAGAATCAAAAAAGAGGAAGTGAAAAGAGCTTATGCTGGTGGGATCTCCCGGTAGATTGTGGATACATCAATGCCTCTTCTAATATTGTAGATGTAGTAGCCAGCGAATATCAACATTCCGAGACCTTCCCAGATCATGTAGACTAGGATACCTACAGCCTCTAGCGTAGTTGATGTGAACCAGAAGATGTATGTCCACCATGTGAAGGCTATCCAACCAAGTATTGTTATTAACGGTATACCCGCAATCTCGAGCTTGAGTCCCTTCTCGTAGATATCTGGTCTTCTGAACGGGAACATCATACCGGTCAATGCCACGAAGAGGTATCTGAATATTGCTAAGACGGTAGTATCTACTAGCAAGGCTTCAATGTTCCAGTAGCTACCGAGCACGGAAATGTAACCTACTATGCTTGTGAAGATTACAGCAACCCATGGGCTGTGGAATCTGTTTACAGCTGCGAAGAACTCTGGGAAGAATCTGTCGAAAGCCCAGGCGAAGACGGTTCTGCTACATACCAATAGGAACGCGGGAATATCATTCATTAACCACATTGCACCAGTAATAGCACATATAAAGGCGGCCCAAGGTATCCTATGGAAGAGTATAGCTGCATATAGAGGCAAGATGCTAACTGGTGGATCCATACCAAGAGCAGCTTTTAGATCTGCTTGAGCTGCAGCCCATTTCGCTGGATCGCTATATAGAGGAGATGACTGAGATGTGAGATACGTATAAGCGCTTACGAAGTTACCGTATGCCGCATAAACGGCCCAGCTTATGAAGATGTAATAGGCCGCAATTATAATACTACCCAAAGCAATTCCAACCATGAAGCTCTTGCTCGGCTCTCTTACCTCGCTTCCAACGAAAGCTGTAGCTGTAAATCCTATGTAAGCCCATGTAGCAGGTACTGTTGCCTGCATTGTCGCCGTCCAGCTAGCACCCATTCCGTATACTTTCTCTGACCAACCATAGTTCCTAGCTATTCTGAATACCGCGTCCCACGTTCCTGCACCAAAAACTTCCTCCCACATTGCTTGAGCTGCACCCATTCCAGAGGCGAATGCCGCAATCATGAATAGGCTACCGATAGCAGGTATAATCAACAGAATATTCATAATTGTGGCATATAATCTTAGACCCAGTAGTCCAATTATGAGGAAGATAGTTACTAGAACTGCACCACCTACAGCCTTAGCCCAAGCCTCATTCATCCAGACAAGACCCGTACTTATTAAAGCCGGATTCTTCAGAGCTACTCCAGCAATCCATAGAGATAAGCCCCAGAACTCCACATCGGCATATGCAATTATTCCGTAGCTAACTGCCTCGGTATACCAGAAGGCCCATGAAGCAAGGAAACCAATTGTTGGATCCAGAACTCTCGTTATATAGATGTAGTCGCCACCAGCTCGAGGCATCGCTATAGCCATCAGGGCGATTACGATACCTAGCAGAATCGTGGGTATGCCTGCTACAATAAAGGCTACTGGGACGTTTGCACCAGGGTAGGCTACGGAGGCTGTAACTGAGAACTTGTTAATACCACCTCCGATAACGTGGCATAGAACAATAGAGAGAGCTGTAAATGGGCCTACTTCTCTTACGAGACCAGAAGCTCTTCTCACGAATACAACTTCTCCAACTTCTTCTCCCATACTTCACAACCTTTTCAAGTATTGGAGAAAAATGGAAAAAAATTTTGGTAATGCCAATATATATTAAGCAAATTTGCTTTAAAAATTTTTCACAAAAAATGAGGATCTTACTTTTTATGATAATACTCGCTAATCATTTCATTACTATGCATAATTAAGGATTAACTCTAAAATTTTTTATCGAAGATTTGAGAGCTTTCACATATCAAATTAACTAAATAATAAGAGAATTTGTTGTAAATGAAAAATTAGATAATAACTGGGGCTAATAATTTTTATTCTCTTTGTTTCGCCATAAGAAGTACCAGTAAAGAATACTTTTGACAAATTATTTTGACTTTTTATTATCATTATATCTAATGAATAGAAAGTTGAATAAACAACACTATTTATTCTTCTCAAATTTAGACAATATAATATAACCATTTCTAAAAATGATATAAAAAGTAAGAGATAAAGTCTCAACATATTTAAAGTGAGAGGAAGAAAGATATGTAAAAATTAGATAATGGCTAGCGCTAATAATTTTGATTAAAAATTAATCAACTAACTAACTTTATTTTTCGAATTTTTCAATTCTCGTACAAAGGAAAACTTAAAAATAGGAAAAGTGCATCTTTTCCTTTAAAATGCATAATGGTGAGTATTCGTGACTAGAATATACTTCGCAACAGATGTGCATGGAAGTAATAAGGTTTGGAGAAAATGGATAAACGTTCCGTATACTATAGAGAACGTTGATGTGCTTATTCTAGCGGGTGATCTTACTGGAAAAAGCGTAATTCCCATAATAGATAGAGGGGATAAGTGGACGGCTAAATTCCTTGGCAAGACTTGGGAATTAAAGTCTCGTGAAGAGGTTGAGGAGCTTAAAAATAAGATTGGAGAAACTGGTTATTACGCTGTTGAGATGACGCCTGATGAAGTCCAAGAGTACCAGAATAATCCTAAGAAGCTTGAAGAATTATTCGCGAAGGTTATGACGGAGAGGATGGAGGAATGGTTAAACATGGTGCTTGAGAAAGTACCAGAGAACGTGGAAGTCATTGTTATGCCTGGAAATGATGACGAATTCTGTATTGATCCAGTAATCCAGAAGTTTGAGAAAGAATCTGGTGGCAGAATAATCTACCCTCTAGGAAAGGCTGTAGAACTTAACAGCCTGCCGGGTTATCAGATTATAAGCTTTGACTATGTGAACCCAACTCCTTGGAATACACCACGAGAGGATAACGAGAAAGGGCTTTGGAAGAGGATGGAGAAATTAGTAGATCTAGTGACGGTTGATTGGGATCATGTCCTTCTAAACTTCCACTGCCCACCGTATGGAACAAGACTTGATCTAGCTCCAAAGTTAGACAAGAATTTGAAACCAGTATATGTACTAGGAGAGCAAATTAGGGAGCACGTTGGCTCTAAGAGCGTTAGGAAATTTATTAAGAAATACCAACCTTTAATGGGTCTTCATGGACACATCCATGAGAGCTACGCTGCTGATAAAATCGGGAGAACTGTGGTTGTTAATCCAGGCTCAGAATATGTTGAGGGTATTCTGCGAGGTTTTATCATAGATATCGATCCTCATAAAGGATTAGAACGCTGGTGGAAGGTCGAGGGTTGAAGTATGGCTCATGAGCCGAAAGAAATTGTTCCAGATGAAGTCTTTATTAATGATGCTTATAGAATAGTGAATGAGGCTCAAAAGAAAGGAATAATTATTAGAGTCATTGGAGCAGTGGCTATTAGGATTCATAGTAAAGATTTTGAAGAGCTTCATAAGAGACTAGGAAGATTAGGAGAGGGTAAGCAAAATTTTAGCGATATCGATTTCGTCGGTTACAGCAAGCAAAAAAAGCTCATAGAAAAATTCTTTGAGAAAGATATTGGCTTTATTCCAGATAAGCGCATCAATCTATTATTTGGTCATAAAAGGCTAATATTTTATCATCCCAAAAACTGGTATCACTCAGACATATTCTTTGATGCACTAGAATTTAGCCATGATATCTTCTTTGGCAAAGCTCCAGGTAAGGGAAGATTAGAACTTGACAGCCCAACAATTCCTCTTTCCGATCTCGTATTAGAGAAACTTCAGATCCACGAAATCAACGAAAAAGATATTAAAGATCTGATAGTTCTTTTCAGAGCGCATGATATTGGAGAGACCGATGAACGAGAAGTAATAAATGCTAAATATATTGCTAAGATACTAGCAGACGACTGGGGCTTCTGGTATGATGCGACAACAAACCTTAAGAAGGTGAAGCTCTTCGCAAAGAGGTATCTAGAGGACAATAAGATCGGTCAAGAGGATTACGACGATGTTGTTAAGAAAATTGATCTCCTCCTCGATTATATAGATAAGGAACCCAAGACAAAGAGGTGGAAGAAAAGAGCAAAAATTGGCACTAAAAAAATGTGGTGGAGACCAGTCGAAGAGGTAATTCGATAACAATTCTTCAAACAGTACTTAAGACTATTCAAATTATACATCTGATAATCTCACATTTTTATTTTTTTATTAAAATTAGTTTTTCTCTCAGCTTATTCTGGGAAGTGCCCTCTTTTCCCTTAAGATCTTTAATCCATATTCATATCCTGCATCAAAAGCCCTTAGGTTTAATTCAAGGAATCTACGAGGAACTCTATCAGCTACGGCTTCTTTTAGGTGATCATAATCAATAACTTTTGTAACAGCTGAGAAGAATCCAAGCATAACGATATTTGCTACGATTCTATTGCCTAAATTTTCAGCAATTCTGGTAGCTGGTATAGCGTACACTTTAGAGGCTTTTTTAGCCCTACTATCTAGAGTCACTAAATCACTATCGTAAAGAAGGATTCCATTTTCTCTAAGGAACTCAACATACTTATTATACGCTGGCTGGGACATTGTGATTAATATATCAGCTCCTTCAATAAAGGGATAATCAATTTTCTCATCCGAAATTACGATTCTTGATGCGCATTCTCCTCCGCGAGCTTCCGGACCATAGCTGGGAACGAATGAGCTTTCTAATCCCGCTTTTACAGCAGCCGCGTATCCCAGAATATAACCGGCCAGAACTATTCCTTGCCCACCAAACCCACAGATGATTATCTCCTTTCTCATCGTTTCACACCTTCCTATACTTATTTATTAATTCATAGATCTTCTCCTCGAAAGTCTTTTTTTCCTCAGCAATATCAACGAATTTTCCGAGAATTATTTTCTTACCCGGTACAATGTCTACTTCCTTAGGATCAGCGAAATCTCTTATCTCACAGTTATCTCTAAAGAACTTCAGCATCTCAAGAGCATCGGGCATCCTATTTCTACGACCATAGGCTGTGGGGCATGGAGACAAGACTTCAATAAATCTAAAGCCCTTCTTCTGGAAGGCTTCAGTAATAGACCAAGCTAATCTCCTAACATGTAGGGAAGTCCATCGAGCAACATATACAGCGCCAGCAGCCGCCAATAAGTATGGCAAGTTAAATGGTCTTTCGGGGTTACCATAGGGAGTCGTGGTAGTATATGCTCCCTCAGGAGTTGTAGCTCCTACTTGTCCTCCAGTCATACCGTAATTGAAGTTATTGACACAGATGACTAGAATATCCACATTTCTCCTAGCGGCATGTATGAGATGATTACCACCGATCGTCACAAGATCTCCATCACCACTAAAAACAACTACGTGGAGATCCGGTCTCGCCAACTTTAAGCCCATTGCGAAGGGGATGGGTCTTCCATGCGTAGTGTGGAACGAATCAACTTTAATATAACCAGCTACACGACCCGTACACCCTATTCCCGAAACAACAACCAGTTTTTTTGGATCTATGTTAGCTTTCTCTACTGCTTGAAGGAATGCACTTAAGACACTTCCAATACCACAACCAGGACACCAGATATGGGGAAGACGATCAGTCCTCAGATATTTATCCCATATATGACTCTCGACATACTTAACCGGCAATCACATCACCTTATTAATAGTACTCCAAATTTCGAGTGGGGATGGGAGTGCTCCTCCCATCTTAAATACTCCATGAACCTCTGCCTCTCCTCTAACAGCCCTCTGTACCTCTAAGAATACTTGGCCGTAATTAACCTCAGCCACAACGAAATGTTCCACACCATTACTAGCAAGTTCATAAATCTGCTTTTCTGGGAACGGCCAAATTGTCTTAAGATTTATCAATCCAACCTTAGCCCCGTTCTTTCTAGCTATCTTGATCGTTCTCATAGCAGATCTAACAACACTTCCGAATGCAACAATAGCTATCTTGGCGTCATCCATCATGTGCATCTCGATATCGATTATCTCATCAGCGTGCTTCCTAATCTTATCACATAATCTCCTAATAAGCTTTTCCTGTACATTAGGATCCATCTTTGGATACCCTTTCTCATCGTGAGTTAGTCCAGTTACGTGGAAGAAATATCCCTCTCCAACAGGGGGCATGGGGGGTATGAGATCATCATCAGGCATGAATGGCAAAAATTCCTCTTTGGATTTCGGTTTCTTCCTATTGATAATAATGATCTCATCTTGAGGCGGAACCCTGACCTTTTCATAGAGGTGGCTCAGCCGCTCATCCATTAAAACTATGACTGGTACACGATACTTCTCCGCTAAATTAAATGCTCGTATGGTGAAATCAAAGCATTCTTGAACAGAGCTGGGTGATATAGCGATTATTTCGTAGGGACCATGGGAGCCCCACTTAGCTTGCATAACATCTCCTTGACCCACATATGTCGGCATCCCAGTAGAAGGACCTGCTCTCTGTACATTAACAATGACAACAGGGGTTTCAGTCATAGCAGCGAAACCAATGCTTTCTTGCATGAGAGAGAAACCGGGACCAGAGGTAGCAGTCATCGCTTTAAGCCCGCCCCAGGATGCTCCAATGATAGCCATTATAGAAGCAATTTCATCCTCGCCTTGAATAAATATTCCTCCAACTTCAGGGAGTCTTCTAGATAATCTCTCAGCAATTTCAGAGGAGGGAGTGATAGGATATCCAGCGAAGAATCTACAGCCAGCTATTATAGCTCCTTCTGCAACAGCATCATTTCCACTCATGAAATAGATTCCAGCGGGCAGACTCATTCTTCTTCATCCTCCATAGGAACAGAATATATAGCGAATTCTGGACAAATTAGCATACAGAATCCGCAAGCAATACAAACTTTAGTAGGTGGTTCTTCCACAACAACTGGGTAATGATATCCGCGGCTGTTAAAGTCATCAGAAAGCTTCAGAACTTTCGAGGGACAGAATTCCACACAAGCTCCGCATCCCTTGCAACGATCCTTGATTATATGAACTATTCCTCTCCTTACTTTAACTCCTAATTTTTGAGCAAGCCTATACTTAAGTTCTTCTTCGCTAACTCTTTTTCTCAAAATAATCACCGATAAGGGGTGCTGCAAAGCCATTACTTTAGTCTTCAACTTATGTAAGCTTCCGCCTAACTACAATTAACATACTATGTCTATATTACGGATTAGTGTATATACAAAATGATGCAATGGGAAATACATCATTTAGACATATATATAAGAACTCATGGAGTGTGCAGCGAATAGGGGAAATAGACCTATTTCATTGGATAAACGAGGATTCATAAAAGCATTACGCATAGTTATTATCGGGTTAAAGACAGTATTAGATAATCTTTTTTGCCTACATAATTAGTTCTGTAAAGAAAGAGTATTTTGAACTTATAGGTGTATTTAAAGACATAAACATTAGTGGCACTATTCCTCCTAGGGAAAGAGAGGGATATATATCTATGTTAAAGTTTTGCAGGGGATAATAGTATAAACGTAATTATCTTCTACGATTTATCTAGACTAGCCAGAAATTTGAAGGAAGGATCATTGGAACTAAAACGATTAGCGGATGAAGGCTATGACGTATACTTTTCTGCTAGGAATTTCTTAGCTATATCTCAGATCCTGTGTGAAAGAAAAAAAGTGATAAGCGATTTTCTCTGGTTCGCTGAATTATATCGTGAGGATGTAAGAAGGCGAACAAAAGAATCTCTAATGAGACTAAAAGCGATGGGAATAAAATTAGGGAGACCTAAAAAGAAACTACTGAAGGAACGCATCATCAGATTATTTAAACAAGGCCTAAAGGCGACTCACATAGCGAAAGTACTACAAGCGGAAGGAATTCAAGTTAATGCTGATACTATTAGACGAAGATTAAAGGAATGGAGTCTTAGGTAGCTACAAGCCTGTAAAGGGATGGGACGTTATTTACTTCGGTAGAAAAAGAGGAGAATAGAAATACCTAGCTAAAGTATAACTTCCTTTCCTCATTTTCCTTTAATCAGAATTAAAGGAAAAATATTTATGGAGTATTTGGCGTTATCTATAACTGGCTATAACCAATGAAGGTCCTACTTCATTAGATAAGTAGATAAGTTAATGAATATTAAGGTGAATATGAATGAGTAACAGGGTATTGAGACTTTCAGAGGAAGAAATTCCCGAAGAAGAGCTCTCTCCTGAAGAAAGAAGAAGAATTCTTAAAAAACTCCAGGAGATAGCACTCGAAATCGCCGAGGAGATAAGAAAAGGAGACTATATTGTTACTAATGATTATACATTAGAAGAGCTTAAGGATCTCCTAAAGAGAGACGATTAAGGCGTATAGAAATCCTCTCTAAAACAAGCATGTAGATAAATGATCTGTTTTCTTTCCTTACTTACAGCAAAGCTTATTCGTGAATCACCAATTCTAAGTCTATAAACTGGTAATTCTCCATATCCTGGAATTTTTACTCTTCCGAGATACCTAATATCGAAATGAGAAGGGAACGGGCCATATTCTTCTTGGAGTTTTGCGAATTCAAAAACTCTGTCTATTACGTTCTGAGGACACTTTTTATTAAGCATTTTCCTAAATTTCTTAGAGAAAATCACTCTCCACAAAGTATCTTTCCCTCCGTATCCGGCTTTCTCAATCTTTCGATTGCGAGGTGCTTTTTTTATAAAAGTCTTTTTCTCTTTCTTTTTCATTGGAAATCTTTGATTAGAATAAAGAATATTTGCAACTGCATATAATCCGGAGTTCTGGAGTTCCAGGAACTATTCTCGTAACTTATTTTTCTCTTTTCTCGAATATGATAAAAGCTAGAGAAGAAGTTTACTTTCACAATACTGTTTCTGGTCTCCAGTGGGGGTATACTATGGCTATAGTATCTGTCTACTTTTTTACCAACTAAAGCTTAAAAATCAGAGCGAGAAGAATAGAATAAGTGGGCCAGGGGGCGGGAAGTCCAGATGATCGTAACCGGGCTAGCTGATCTCTGATGAGCGGATTGACAGGAGAGGACTCAGGCCCACCCGATACCCCCTGGCCCGTATGATTTTTGCATAAGATACTATCTTAATATAGTTTCTTCATATATACCGCTAATATATACTGCTATTAAAGTTTTCCTTTAATTTCTGTTAAGGGAAATTTTTAAAGGCGGCAAAAACGCCCGTTTCTGCCTAGGCTCAATAGTAAAACAAAAATAAGTTTTGTTCAATATAATTGGGCATAAATTTTTGCTTTTGGTGTCTTTATGCGGAAAGCAGTTGCTTATCTAAGGATATCGAGAGAAGACGAAAATTCTGAGAATCAGGAAAACGCAATAAAAATTGTCTGAGCAAAGTTTTTTACAATTCTAACTAATGATATTTTTGCATAGAATGGTATTGATTTTATTGAGTGAGGTATTATGGTTAAAGTTTCTGAGTTCAGAAGGATAGTAAGGGAAGGTTCTCCCCCGTTTAAGATTATTTATGAGACGGAGGAAAGTAGTGGAGAAGAGGAGATAATGAGTGCGAAGGATGTTTTGGAAAAAATAAAAGAATTGTTTGGTGGATCCCTCAGGGGAGCAAAGATTGAGGTGAGTGAGAGGGATTCCACGACCGAAGTTCTAATATACAAGACTAAAGGCCCTAGAGTACGGCTGATCTTTAAGCGACATAAGCAGTTATCGCTGGTAAGCTTCTTCCAATAGTGGTGTATGTATGCTACTTATAATATTTGATCTAGACGGGACATTAATAGAAACTGATTTCAGGAATTTAAGGGAGGCTAGGAGAAAGGCTGCAAATTTTCTCCGTGAGAAATATGGAGTGGATATATCCCCGTCTCCGCCATTCTTCATGAAGCTCTTCAATACCATAAAGGAAATTTCGCGAAGAACTGGTACTGATGGAGCAATTATAAGAAGACAAATTTACAAGATTATAGAGGAATATGAGTTAAAGAACGTAGAGAAATTTCGCCCCCTCGCAGATCTTAGGGCATTGTTCAAGTGTCTTCGAGAACGAGGAATAAGAATTGCTATTCTTACATCAAATAGTAGAAAATTCGCCGAAACCGTTTTAGATAAATTAGGTATTAAGAAGTATATCGACTTAGTTTTGACGCGAGACGATATAGAACGGCCTAAACCGTTTCCAGATGGGATTTTAGAGATATGCAAGAGACTGGGGGTGAAAAAGGAAAATACTATAATGATTGGTGATACTCCAATAGATATGGAAACAGCAAAAAACGCGGGAGTACGGGCTATTGGATTGAGTTTTCATTATACAGAAGAAGAACTGAAGAAAAAAGGAGCAGACCTCGTTTTAAATAAATTAAACTGCAAAGAACTCCTAAACGTAATATGTAATAAGGTTGTAATAAATGATACTTAAGTAGGATAAAAGGATCTATCTCAATTCTGTGGTTAATCTGTTCTTATCTCGTATCCTTCTTATTTTGTCTAGAAAAGATATGACCAATTTATTGTCGTTGTCTCTTCTTATGATAAAATCTACTTTTTCTTTAGCAAATAGGATTAAGTCAACAAGGTACATTTCCGCTATTTCTCTGGGAGCTAAGCAGTAATC
>Ga0190311_1000320_pt1 | contig 15752 bp, 14 predicted proteins | sample 48700789_MG_FD_165037 | JGI IMG/M metagenome (GOLD analysis project Ga0190311, IMG submission 165037) | Hydrothermal vent sediment bacterial communities from Southern Trench, Guaymas Basin, Mexico - 4870-07-8-9_MG | ecosystem: Environmental > Aquatic > Marine > Hydrothermal vents > Sediment ...
GCCCTAACGGGCCGATGGCCCGGCCCAGGCCACTCCACTGGGATCTTTCCCAGTGGAGGATGGTCAAACCTCCCCGCCAGGGGATCTTAGGATTCCCCGCACTTTAGTGCGGGGAGGAGGTCAATATACCTAACTCACCTACGGCGAAACCAAGAAACCTCCCAAACATAGGTTTTTCAGACGCCGAAAATCCTGCCCATGCAACCTTCGTTATCCATGTTTCGTACATTCCAAAGATAACACCAAACATATATAAAGCCTTAGGAGAAAGCCTCTGAAATCTAACAGCGATATTATACAGCACAATCAGATGAAACATGTACAGGGGGAGGAGAATTATGTAGCCAAAGGGATCCAGGAACCAGAGGATCGATGCGCCAGAGAGAACTTCAGCATAGAAGACGGATAACACTCCTGCCAATAGCAGGGTTAGATATTTTCTATGCATATCCAACAGCACCATAAGAAAAACACTTTTGATTTGGGCGTGAATCCAAATTCTAATAGTATAAATCTACTCAAAAAAGATGGTTTAAACTTTTGGTGATCTCCGAGGAAAATGTGGTGAGTGAAGATGCCATTCAAATTTGAAGTATCTGCGGATAAGGTTAAGATCGGCGATTTGGAGATCTCAAAGGAATTCATTGAAACGTATAAAACTCTGCTTCTACAAGCCGCAAAGAAGTTTTTCGGCGAACATATCCAGTTCAACCCAGATGAAAAAATTGTGAATAGCATAATCATCGGTGAGCTCAGAAATATGATTATGTATGGGCATGCTTACTGCCCATGTAGGATTCAGCGTATCCGTGAACACATCTGCCCATGCGAACCCGCTAAGGAAGAACTGAAAAAAGACGGTATATGCACCTGCAAGTTGTTTATAGACCCGAATATATATAGAGGCTAATTGGAGTATATTTATTTGGCTCCTCTTCGCTCTTGTGAGGTATTAGGTGTTCATGATTGAGGGTTCTTGAAGTCGAGAAACTTAAGGTTCAAACAGATGGAAGGATCGTTGTGGATAACGCAAATTTATATGTCAGCTCTGGTGAGATTGTTCTCTTATTTGGGCCTAATGGAAGCGGTAAGACATCATTAACAATGGCTCTATTGGGCCATCCCAATTACAAGATTGTTGATGGAAAAATATTTTTCTATAGGCACGACATAACAAATCTAACTCTCGAAGAGAGAGTGAGGCTCGGCCTCACAGTAGCATTTCAGTTTTCCCCAGAGCTTAGGGGAGTGAAACTCTATGAGCTCGCAAGAGAAATTGCTGAGAAGCATGGTGTGTCTAAAGAGGCTTTTGATGATCTAATAAAAACACTACAGCTTGATCGTCTCTTGGATAGGCATGTTAATGTTGGTTTCTCAGGTGGGGAAAGGAAGAGAGTTGAGATATTTTTGGCAGCACTTCAGTCACCGAAGTTTATTATTTTTGATGAGCCGGACTCTGGCGTCGATAGGGATAGTGTTGCTCTGATAGCTAAGGCCATCGAAAAGATGTTCGAATTCGGTCTAAAGGGAGCCCTAATAATCACGCATACCGGTTTCCTCACCAGATACCTCAGAGCTAGTAGGGCCTATGTAATGATAAATAAGCGCATTGTGTGTGAGGGCCCAGCAGAGATCGTGAGTGATCATATAATCAGGTTTGGTTTTGATCCCTGCGAAGCAAGAAGCTCTCGATGATGAGAATGGGTTGGCGTGAGAAATATCGTGAACTTGCTAAGAAGGCGCTTTCAAAGCCACCTGTGTATGGGGAGGATATAGATATCTTCCAGTTCACACCAAAGGAAGCTAAGAGTGATATTGATCTGCATGCGATCTCTGATATTCTTGAAGGTGTTGGTATAAGCGTTGATTCGTCTGACAGAGCAGGAGAATACTACCAACTTGAGAGCATCGTTCTTGAAAGACTATCAAAGCTACCTGGTCTGGAGATAATGAGTTTAGAGGAAGCATTAGACACATATGGCGATGAGCTAAAAGACTACTTCTGGAAAGCTGTTAAGGTGGACACAGACAAGTTCACTGCAATTGCTGAGTTAGCTGGTAGAGGAGGGTACTTCCTAAGAATCAAGAAGGGGCATAGGATAGATCTTCCAGTACAAGCATGTCTGCTTATGAATATGAATCAGTCACTCCAGGCACCTCATAACATTATCGTTGCTGAGGATGGGAGTGAGGTCAGCGTTATTACTGGGTGTACCGTGATGAGAGAGACCGTAGGTCTCCATGCGGGGATAACAGAGGTATATGTAGGAAGAAAAGCTCGAGTTAACTATGTTATGATTCATCGGTGGAGCGAGGCCATGCATATAAGGCCAAGAACAGGCGTTATTGTGCAAGAAGGAGGCACATATGTATCCCACTATGTTGCATTTACAAAGCTTGAAACATTCCAATCCATGCCGAGAGTTATTCTATATGAGAATGCCCGCGCTCATCTCTCCTCGATAATAGCGCTTGAAGGAAACGCTAGGGCGGATAGTGGATACATTATTGAGCTTAGGGGAAAAGGGGCGTCTGGTGAGATAATTTCCCGCTCAATAACTAAGGATACAAGCGAAATCACTGCGCGTGCCCGGATAATCGGTGCTGCTTCTAATGTGAAGGGACATATAGACTGCCAGGGGCTTCTACTCTCAGAGAGTTCTAGGATCCTAACGATCCCCATACTTGATGCTGTACATGACGATGTTGTTCTTACTCATGAAGCCGCCGTTGGAAAACTCGCTGAGGATAAGATTATTTGGCTTATGGCTAGGGGTTTCAGTAGAGAAGAAGCCGAGTCCATCCTCGTTAGGGGATTCCTTAGAGTGGATCTCCCCGAGCTTCCTCTCGCAGTGACCAGTATGCTGGAAAATGCTTTGCGTCTAATAGCAAAGTCTGTGCTATAATTTTAAAACCACAATCCACCCTTTTTGGAATAGAGGCTACTCCGGTGTTCTTCCGTGAGGCTCTTGGTCGTCTCGGATATCCACGATAAAATAGGGAATCTTATCTCGATACTCAAAAAGGAGACCTTCGACGCTGTTATTGTTAGCGGCGACTTTACATACTTTAAGCCGATGGCGAAAGTTCTCATATATATGGAAAAGATAAGAGGGGCCACGGAAGCACCAGTCTACTTTGTACCGGGGAACTGTGATCCTCCAGAGCTATTAGACCTAAGCATTGAGGAGAAAAAGTTCTTTAATCTGCATAAGAAGGTTATTACTATCGGAGACTACCAAATCGCTGGTATTGGTGGTGGCGGCATATCTCCATTCAACACAAACATAGAATTCACAGAGGAGCAGTTTTCGGAACTTATTGAAGAGATAAAAGCACAGTTGTCCCCATCAAAACCTCTCATCCTTGTTACTCACCTCCCGCCATATGAAACCGTTGATTTTCTTAGGCATGGGACTCCTATAGGTTCGAAGGCCATTAGAAGATTTGTCGAAGAAGCCTTGCCCATCGTAGTCTTCTCTGGGCATGTGCATGAGAGTAGAGGAATAAAACAAATAAACAAAACAGTGGTTGTTAATCCGGGCCCCGCTCAATACGGGAACTACTCAGTATGCATCATCGAGAAGAACAATGTTTTTGTGGAGCTAAGGAATAAAAATCAAGACTAAGACTCCAAACCCCAAGTGTTTCATAGCAGCTAATTAGTATCATTGGTAGGCTTTCTAGGAATTAAAATCGCGCTCAAGGTAAGTTTTTATCTAAGAATCTCTAAGTTTTTATCAGCTATTAAACTCGAAGCCGAAATAACCCAGCTCCAAGCAAGGAGCCCTACCTTCCCATATTTGATACCTATAAACCTTCTGCGAAAGTGAAGAAGCATTATCTTCTGTCGCTTTTCCTTTTGGTGACAGTATCTTGCCTCCTCCACATCCTAAGCTTTTCATAACTACATAGCTTAGCACTAGAACAAATCTATGCGAAAAACTTTAGCGAGTTAATATAAAAAACCTCATCAGAAATCTCAGAATATTGATACTACCTGAAAGAATAGAGCCCTCAGAGCCCAATATCGCAAACCAAGTGGTGGGTGGTGGTACTAATATAAATTCAATAAGTGGATATTCTACCTTAGTGTGGGGGTGTAAAGGCTAATGTGTCGTATGCTCGGAATGGTAAGCAATATAGAGACCTATCTCAACTTCTCGTGCGGCATACTGGCGGCTATCCTCAAGAAGCTATGCGAAGAGAAGGGTGAGTGCCACGAAAATGGCTGTGGATTCGCTTGGTACCAGAGGGGGTGGAATGTTAAGAAAGATGATAAGCCTCTGTGGGAATCAGAAACTTTGAAGCCCTATCTCACATACACACGAAGCATAGCGATGATAATCCATGCTCGGAAAGCGACATATCCTCCCTACTCTCTACAAGGACCCAAAATTGATAATTCACACCCATTCATGGCTGAGCTTCACGGTGCGAAGTGGGTATTTGCACATAACGGCAGAATAGTTTTCAATAGGAGCTTCGTGAATGTTCGTCATTCCGACAAGATTCTCGAATACGAAGGCAAAACATATAGATTGACAAGCTATGGGGTTGACAGCGAAGTTTTCTTCCAAATTCTGCTCCACACAATTGATGAAATAGGAGGCGAAGAACCGAGAAGCGTCATCGATTCGGTGAGGAAAGTGGTTAATGCATCCATAATAGAAAAATTCTATTCCCTCAACTTCATTATGGGTAGCCATAAGTACCTATATGCGTTCAGATTCTACAATGAGAGCGAGATAAAAGATCCAGAGAGATTTGCTCTCTATTACATGACGCGACTGGGTTCCTCCGAGGCAGGTAAGATATTGCACAAAAAGCCGAACGAAGTGGCCCTATATGTGAGTTCAGAACCGCTTACAGCAGAAAAGTGGATCGAAGAGGTAAAGAGATTCCGAGAAGGATTCCCTGTGGAGAATTGGACCCCCCTAAAGAATGGGGAGATTCTAGTTGTGCCCATAGGTAAACCAACAGAGAAGATCATCGAAAAAATATGAATATTCCTAGAAGCCTATACCGAGTCTAGCTAATTGGGCTTCATAATCTTTATTTTCCAACTTTGTTTCTTTGTAACCGCACACTCGTATTTTTCTCTCCAGCTCTCCAAATCCTATAATAGAGGGTCTACTATTTTAAGAGTATGGGGCTAGATTCACCATATTGTTAAACTCGAAGGTAGAGCAGATAACTATATGTGAGATGATCATGCTAGCATGTATACCATGATAACGGTTAGTAGATCTGTGATCGCTGTTAGTATCGGTATAGATAGGTTATCAGGGTTTAAGCCATACTTAAATGTTATCGTCGCTATACTCAGAGAGAGCGGGAGAATTACCATCATTCCTATGAGGCTTACTGCTAAGTACATTGTGAGGAGATACGGAAAATCCGCTATCATGCCAGATAATATAGCCCCAAATAGTGCATAGGACGATGCAAGCAGAGCCAGTGGTATCATATAGTCTGGTAGCTGTAAGAAAACAGTAAGTATACTTCTGAATTTCAGTTCTATTGTCCCTATATGCAGCCTAGTAGTGATGGATGAGGCTACGATTGCTCCAACATCTCCAATAGTATCCATCATCGCCGGTAATGCTACAAGAATGCCCGGGTGGCTTATTATCCTTTTCTCTAATAATGAAAGCAAGAATCCAGCAAAGCTTGACAGAATCAGAGAAAAAATTATTGCTGGATATATCTCAGCCACAGTCCTCTTAAACATCTCACTTCTATGATATCTCCTCAACATATGGAGGACTGTAAGGACACTGATAAGCAAGATTGGTAACCCTCTAACAAAGGCGGATAAAGTATCCCAAGGTTCCAGCAGAACTATGATTAGGAGTAGCAGGAGGGAGCCAAAGATATCGTTAACCGTGGACATTATGGGGTAAACAACGGCATCTGGGTCTATGTTCCGTTTATATGCGAAGAAACCGACAAGGCTCGTTATAACCACAGAAAAACATGCAGCGACGAAGAAGAGATCCACAAGAACAACTAATGCGACTATAAACTTAACAAAATTCGCGGAGTAGATCCCAATAATAATAGCGGCTAAAGTGCTATTCAAAACACCTACTAGTAGCATCACAGTTACTAGTACACCGAATTCCTCAGTATTTCCACGGAGCCTAGGGTAGATAGTACCTATGTTGAGGCCTGTTGTGAGTCTACCAGAAAAAGCACCATTCACAGCACCTCTTACGGTGAGAAGTAGCGGAATTACAAAAAGAATCCACTCAACGCGGCCTAGATATGGTATGAGAAGCGAGGATGCAAACCCAGCTAAGATCCCAGTAAAATCTGCTGAGAGCCCTATCAGTATGTCCCTCTGCCTCCTTATATACTCCTCTATGCGTCCACGTATGTGGATCATCACTAGCCCCTTCAGAGAGCCCCTCCTCACACTCCATCATGTCTCAGCTCCCCTCATCGACAATTAGTTTATATTAGCCATTGGAAATCAATTTTTCCCCTTTAAAAATCTTTTAAAGATAACCGAATTATCGCTAGACAGACAAGAATCTGGGCAAATATTGAGTTCATAAAAAGACACGAAAATCGATTAATTTATTTTTCGACTTTGATACTTATTGTGAGTAATCTATACATATCCGCGGTGAAATTAATGGGTAAAAATTGGCATGCAATGGGAATAGGTGAGGTCGCTAGGGAACTCGGCGTTGATATAAATCGTGGGCTAACGTTAGACGAGGCTACGAGGCGGTTAGAGGCATATGGATACAACGAGCTCTCAGTAAAAAAGAAGAAGCCCATATGGAAAATAATTCTCGAGCAGTTCAAAGATATATTTGTTATGCTTCTGATCTTCGCATGCATAATCGCAGTGTTTGTCGAAAAATCGTTTGTGGACTCTGCTGTGATACTCTCTATAGTAATCTTCAATGTTATTGTAAGCGTCTACCAAGAATACAAGGCGGAGAACATTCTTGAGAAGCTGAGGGAGTATGCTGCGCCAAAAGCAAAGGTTTTAAGAGAAGGTAAAGTCATAGAAATACCAGCAAAGGAGGTAGTCCCCGGGGATATTATTGTTCTTGAGGAGGGCGACAAAGTCCCCGCAGACGCGAGGGTAATAGAGGCTAGAGATCTCAAAGTTAATGAGGCTCCTCTCACGGGAGAATCTTTCCCAGTATCAAAAATCGCAGAGACCCTACCACCAGACACACCGGTTCCAGATAGAATAAATATGCTTTATATGGGCACCAGCGTTGTTCGGGGGCATGGAAAAGGAATAGTTGTAGGTACGGGCCTAAACACAGAGTTCGGAAGAATTGCAAAGCTTGTTGAGACTGTTAGAGAAGAGGTAACGCCACTAAAAATGAAATTATCTAGCTTCGCCAAGAAGATGGCTCTTGCTGTTATTATAATTGCCGTGTTCCTAGTAGCTGTGCAGATATTGGAGAGAGGTATCGAAAATGTCGTTGAGAGCATTATGGTTTCCCTAAGCCTAGCGGTCGCTGCGGTTCCAGAAGGACTACCAGCAATACTAACAGTAACTCTTGTTTTCGCAGCAAGAAAACTCGCAAGAAACAATGCTCTGGTCAAATACCTACTAGCCGCTGAGACACTAGGATCAGTAACAATTATCTGCTCAGACAAGACCGGCACAATAACCACGGGGGAGATGACGGTCAAGAAGATATATGTATATGACAGAATGTACGAGGTGACCGGTTCTGGGTATACCTTAGAAGGAAAGATATTGAGTAATGGTGAGGAGATAGATGCACGAAGAGAACCTGTATTGTCAAAGCTGCTTATGGTTGGAACCCTATGCACAAACATTTCACATGAAGGAGAACTGGTCGGTGACCCCACCGAACTCGCGATTGTCGTTGCCGCTGCCAAGGGAGGATACATGAAATCAGGGTTAGAATCCCAGTATCCTAGGATAAGGGAGGTTCCATTCTCATCTAAGCGCAAGAGGATGTCGACTGTCAACATATATGGTGGTGCCCCCTATGTTTTCTCCAAGGGAGCTCCTGAAATCCTACTTGAGCGATGCTCAGCAGTTGAAACTGATAGAGGAACAATAGAGCTTACAGAAGATGTGAAGCAGAGGATCCTGCAAGTCATAGATGATATGGCTTCTGAGGGGTATAGGCTACTCGCGGTTGCCTACAGAAAGCTTGAGGTTCCAGAGAACAAAGTAGCAGAACTCTCAGAGGATGAGATAGAAAGCAAACTAGTATTTCTAGGTTTGGTAGGAATAATGGATCCGCCCAGACCAGAAGTGTTTGATGCCATCAAGGCGACAAAGAAAGCAGGTATAAAAGTTATGATGATAACAGGAGATCACGCCCTAACCGCTAAGTCAATAGCAGAGCAGATAGGCCTATATGAGCCGGGAGACGAAGTTATTGTCGGCAAGGAGCTAGATAGGATGTCTGATGAGGAGCTTTTAGAGAAGATTGACAGAATAAAGATCATAGCGAGGGCAATGCCAGAACAAAAACTTAGAATCGTCAGGGCACTTAAAAAGAAGAATCATATAGTGGCGATGACGGGGGATGGTGTTAATGATGCACCAGCACTCAAAGAAGCCCACATAGGAGTCGCTATGGGAATCAAGGGAACTGAGGTTGCTAAGGAAGCAGCGGATCTTATCCTTCTTGATGATAACTTCGCAACAATAGTTCGTGCGATTAGACTTGGGAGAGAAGTATACGATAGGATAAAATCCTTCACGAAGTTTCTACTCTCATGCAATATAGCTGAGGTCCTAATAATAACGCTTGGCATCCTAATTTTCGGTGAGATACTTCTATTACCAGCAATGATACTGTGGATTAACCTTATAACAGATGGCCCACCAGCAACAGCATTGGCATGGGATCCAAGCTTCGAAGATGTTATGTCGAGGCCGCCCAGAGACCCAAAGGAAGGTGTCCTTTCTGGAGCTATGCTGTTTGTTTTGGTCTCAACGATCCTACTTACTGCTGGAACTCTGTTCACGTATTTCTACTACACATCCGTGCTTGGAATAGCAGATATTGAGAGGATAAGAACTATAATATTCCTACAAGTCGCCCTATTTGAGCTGTTTATCATTTGGAATGTGAGAAGTGAGCAGAAATCCGTATTCAGAATAGGATTCGGAGGAAATATATGGCTTATCATAGCTATCATCCTAAGTGTCGCTACAACGATATGTATCGTCTATACGCCCTTAGCACCATTATTCAGACTCAAACCAATACCTCTAAGCGATTGGTACGCTGTGCTTGGTGTATCTCTGCTTGGCCTTCTGGTGTTGCCAGAGCTTTTTAGCAGAGGGAAGCGTGTTGCTCATCCCTAAATTTTTTGGGTATGATATTGGGGTTTGTCGCGATAGCGACTGCTCCTAGAAGAACAACATCATCCCCTAGGGGGGTCACAAGGATTTTGGGTTCTCGGTTTATTATAAGGCTCTTAAGTTTTTTTCTAACTGGGTCTAGGATAAGCTCGGGGGGGTTTCTGAGGACAATAGAGCCACCAACACTAATAACTTCAGGGTCGTAGGCGTTGATTACACCCGCAAAGCCAGCTGCATTTATCTTTGCTATATCTTCCATTATTGAGAGAGCTAGGCTGTCTTTTTTGCTGGCGGCGGCGATTATTTGTGGATAATTAAGACGATCTGGCGATAGGGAATATTTGCTAAGAATACTTTCTCTGTATGCTTCAGATCCGTATTTTTTCTCCACGAGAAATTTAACGAATCTTCCTATGTTCTTGCCAGAAGTATACGCCTCCCAGTGACCATATCCACCGCAACCACATCTTAGGTTTCCAAGGTAATCCACAACAATATGTCCAATCTCGACAGCATTTCCATCCTTACCAAACAGCACGTTTCCATCGACAATGGCTCCTCCACCTATCCCACTGCTGAGAGTTATATATACGATGTTATCAGATTTTCTGCCAGCACCGAAGAATTTCTCTCCGATGACAGCCGCTGTGCAATCATTAACGACATATGTGGGAGCATTAAAAGCCTTCCTAAGATACGGACCTATAGGTATACTTTCCAACGGGAGGTTAGGGGTTCGAAGTATTATTCCTCGCCTAATATCGAGAGGGCCTATGGAGCCGACACCTATAGCCTCGACATTCTTTGCATCTATGCTGTCTAGTAGATCATTTATTGTTATCTGCAATCTTCTGAGCATATCGCGCTCATTTTCATGCTCGAGAAGAGTCCTTATCTTCTTCTTAGCGAGAATATTTCCATTAGAATCGGATATAGCTATTCTGGTCCAGGTAGCTCCTATGTCTATTCCAACATAGCTCATTGTTGCCCCGAAGATATCATACCAAAATAATTTTCAAATAGCCGTGGTTCTTTATTAGTCAAATTAGCGGCATATATCTTGTATATTATGCATATCATTTCATTTACACGGGGTAAGAGCTTTGTTTGAGATAAAAGTTAAGGTTGTTCTTTTAGGGGACAGCTGCGTTGGGAAGACAACACTGGTGAAGAACTTTCTGAGTGATCATGGACGACTTGATTTATCCCTTAAGCGTACTATAGGGGCGGAGATAAGCGTAAAGAGATCCGAATACGATATTGAGCCTCTAGGAAAAATAATGTTTAAGTGGGTAATCTTCGACCTAGCTGGCCAATACATTTTTCGTACAGTTCACCCACTATATTACAAGGGGGCAAAAGCAGCAATACTCGTCTTTGATGTCTCAAGAAAAGCAACTTTTGAGAATCTGCGGCTATGGATTGATTCCTTCATAAGGCATGTTGGTGAGCCGAGGCCCATGATAATAATAGGCAACAAGATTGATCTAAGGGACAAGATGCCATGTATACCTAAGGAGGTTGGAGAAAAATATGCGGAGGTTCTCGGTAAGGAGCTTTGCGTTCCCGTATACTATGCGGAGACATCAGCTCTTTACGGCATAAATGTTGAGGAGTCGTTTGCCGCTCTGGCGAAGCTCCTTGTGGAATATGCTCAGAGAAAAGGTATGGGGAGGCTTGAGGAACAAACATAGCTTACTTCTATAAGTCTCCTCCAAGAAGAAATAGCAATAAGGGATTTATATGGTTGTCCTCGCGATCAATGATATATTTGATGTTAAGAAGAAGGTAGTTATAGGAGTCGTTCACCTTCTACCACTACCAGGATCCCCTCTCTATAGGGGGAATCTAGAAGAAGTACTTGATAGGGCGATTAAAGATGCAGAAGCTCTGGAGGAGGGTGGGGTGGACGGAATAATTGTCGAGAATCTTGGTGATGTGCCATTCAGAATTAGGGTGAGAAACCCCCTTACGATATCAGCCTTCTCGGTTATAGCAAGGGAGGTTTCGAGGCAGGTTTCGGTGCCTTTAGGTATAAACTTTCTGAGGAATAGTGCGATTGAGGCTGCGGCTATAGCACACATATCTGCTGCAAAATTCATAAGGGTTAATGCCTATGTAGAGACAGTAGCTACAGACTCCGGAATACTAAGACCTGTAGCACCAGAACTTCTTAGATTCATGAAAAATCATGGTATAAGACTGGGTGTTCTAGCCGACATACATGTTAAACATGGGAAGGTTCTTGGTATGAGGAGTATAGAAGAAACAGCCAGAGATGCTGTGGAAAGAGGGCTAGCCTCGGCAATAGTAATCACGGGGAGAAGAAGTGGGAAGCCACCAAGCTGTGAGGACTTAAAGGAAGCCAAGAAGACGGGGGCATATGTATTTGTGGGGAGTGGGCTTACTCCCAGCAATGTTGATCTACTCGAGTATGCGGATGGTGCGATTGTAGGGACTTTCTTTAAGAAAGACGGCAATATATATAATCCCGTTGATAAGAAACGTGTCGAGACGCTTGTTAATCTCATTCGGCAGCGATGGTAATTTGGGCTTCTAGGTGTCCTACTCATCTTATAAAGCAAATTTCTTATTTTCAGACTAGGGTCGTTCGCCAGTGGCGCTAGAACGGGGATATCTAACTCAAAGTGGGAAGATGCTGAAGACTCTTTGGTTTCTAATAATCTATATTCTCGTACTGACGTTAGTAAAATGGATTATAGGAGAGTTATTCTCAAGTATTGCTCTGAGGGCCGATGCTATAAGCACACTTTCGGACACGATAATGGCAATAACAGCGTTGATGTCGATATATATCATATTAAGATCTAAGCCGAGCAGAACTACTCCTTATGGCCTATATAAGCTGGAAGACTTATTGACGCTAGGTCTAACAGTGACTCTTTTTGGGATCTCAATTCTGATAATAATGTCTGGAGTTAACGCGACGCTTAAAGGCTATACGCGCAACGAGAATTTCGTATTAACCTCTCTTGTAGCGTTTGTATCTGCAATCATATCGATAATGATAGCTAGAAAGCTTAGGACGATATCAGATGAGCTTGAGATGAACATATTAGCGCTTAGTGCTAAGGATCTTAAGGTGGATTCCTATGTCTCCATAATCGTTGGTATCTCCATAATTGCCGACGCGCTGTCTGGTGCCCCACTTGAGGGTACAGTATCTATTCTTATAGGCTTAGTAGTCATGCTTATGGCTATACTTGGTGGCCGCCGATCAATACTTAATCTGCTAGACGCCTGGCACGATGAAAACCTAGAAAGAAAGATAATAGGCATCATAAGCGAAGAGTCGAAGATGCTTAAGGTTCGCCGAGTAAGGTTCAGAAGAGCGGGGAGCCTGGTGTTCTGTGATGTGAAGCTCCTTGCTCCAGAGGAGCTACGCCTAGACGCATTGGATGATATTCTTGGAAGGATAGAAAGCAGAATAAAGAGGGAGATAGATGTCATCGAAGACATAATATTTGAAGTCGAACCATTAGAGGAGGACATAATGATATGTGCCATTCCTATCACACGAAGAGGATCCGAGATAAGAATAGCGGAGTCATTTGAGGATTCTGAGGAGATGGCAGTCTTCGAAGTTAACTTAAAGACTGGCCAGATAAAGCAGTTGAAACCAATCAAAGTGCCGAGGGCTAAGAATAAGTGGAAAAAAATGGTCTCCTTATGCAAAATCTTGATATCCAGGGATGTAGACTGTGTGGTGGCGAGGAGTATAAGTGGCGTAACATATGAGCTCCTAAAAGCCTATAGCATCGACACATACATAGCGGAGACTGATAACGTAGAAGAGGCATTAGAACTCCTAAAGAAGGATGAGCTAATATACCTAGAGGACTACATGGTGGATCAAATACAGACCGATATGGGTGGGCAATAAGCTAGGAACAATAATCCGTCATGAGGGCAAAGATGATGACTCCCCCACATCTTATGTGTCTATACCAATTTCTTCATCTAGTTCCTCCAACGTTTTAATCAGAGATAACGCTGTGAGGTAGCTTGTTCTAGGATTATCGGAATGATGCATATTTTCCAGCTTTAACCTGACTTTTGTCGCTGTAGAGTTAATCACTATTTCATGGATTATTCTCTCCGCAGAGTCGCCTTATAGGTTTTGTTCTATTTGATGTTGCGGGTTATGTTTTCCCTAAGCTTTCTCGTTAATTACGATCGATGTTTGAGAAAGAATGTTAGATTGAATAATTCTGCCAGCATTATGCGTCTGATTCCTATCTCATTTTGACTTAGAAGAAACCTAGCCTCATGTCCGAGTTTGTCGAATTTCCCTAAAAAATATGTTCACTCAGACAGAGTTAGACTTAACGAGACCTACAAAGTCATCACCCTCAGAGACCTTGCAAGCCCTATGGATAATACGGGAGCTAGAGACAACAAATCAAGCCTACAGACCACTCTTAGCCTTAATAACGATGTAGCCAGCCTCTCTTAAAATCCTCAAAGCTTCGCGAACTGTAACCTTCGGCACCCTACGTTTTTTAGGCATACGAACATTCTTTCGAACAGCCTCCTTCCAAGGCACACGCTTTGTAAGAATATGCCAAATACCAACGGCGATCTTCCTAGCCACAGCGATAAGAGCCTGCTTCTTTTTCTTCCCCCTAGCGATAAGCCTCTCGTAGAACGACCTCAACCAAGGACTAACCTTAACAGCATTGAGGGCCGCCTCATATAAGATCCACCTAAGCCTCCTATTACATTCACTCCTAAGTTTGCCATAGATAATTTCATCCCCAGACTGGTAAACCGTGGGGACAAGACCAGCGTAACTAGCGAGCTTCTTAGCAGAGGCAAAGCGCTTAATATCGCCTATCTCAGCCAGGATGGCAGCAGCACTCTTAAGACCAACCCCTGGAACTGTTAGTAGTAGTCTAACCTCATCGCTAAACTCAACCAGCAAGCTCTCGATACGAGCATCTAGTTTCTCGATTTCCTTCATTATCGTCTTCGCGATTATTAGATATGAACTTAGAGAAGCCAGACTTGCCTCACTGAGTCTTGTCTTCATGATCATCTCCAATATCTTCCGCTTCCTGCCAAGTCTAGGCCACCTCTCGATAATCTTATCCAGAGAGTCACCTTTCAGATAACCCTCAAGAAACACTAGAAAGCCCTTACCAAGGCTGCTAAAGACACTTTTCATGTCGATGCACGCCTCGTCAAAGGTCTTGATGATAATATTCTTGAGAGCCACCAGCTGGTCAACGAGCTTCTTTCTAGCCCTAACATAAGTTCTCAGTGCCCTAACCTTAGGGTCTGAAGGAAGCTTGTAGGCTCTAATCGAGCCAGCAACAAAGTCCGAGCCAATCTCTTAGCATCTTCGATGTCAGTCTTTTTGCCACCTCTGGACTTGTTATCCCGAGCCGGAACCATCCATACATCGAATCCCTCAGACTCTAGGAAGTAATAGACCATTAGGCCATACGGGCCGGAAGACTCCATAACGACGGTATGGACGTTGAACCCTCTCAAAAAATCTGCTAGATCCTCCAAACCAGTAAGAGAGCGGGGAACATGCTTGACAGCACGACTTTCGGCGACGAACTTATTTTCATTTTTATCAAAAAAGACATTCAAGACATGGCCAACAACAGACCTCTTATGAATATCCAAACTACTAATGACCGTGACCTTATCCACATCTGCCATAGGAGACACCAACCTGCAGCAGAGCGAAAACCCCGCTGCACAGCGATTTCGGGATCATCTTCCCCTACAGGTTTTGCCTAGTTATCCTCTTCGAAGCGGGGTGTCAGCAAGTTTGCTTCCGGCCTCTGAGGGCCAAGTGAAACCTCGCGTCATCCAGTAAGAAGTAGGAAATTCTGCATAATTTTGGTTGGTACCGTTTCCACGCTGATCCGGGCTCGAGGCCCAAGCGTGGGTGTGTGGCGGTACCAACCGGAATACAGACTAAAATTCTGTTTTTAAAGCTTGATCCGCCTCCTCATATTTTTTAGGGGTGTATCCATATCGCGAAGCGATACAGAGCAGTTTGTTCCTATATCCCTAGCCCCATTACAGGAACCCTAATCGGCAACATCAAACAAAATAGAAATAAAAAGGCGACAAGGCAAATTGCTCCGACTACCAAAGTGATTATTATAATAGAAATCATAAGAGCGTAAAACATTATGCTTGCCGAGGAAGCCCAGAACTAATCCCCAGGGAGGAGGTTGAAAGAATTTATGGTAAATCTTAAAAGTTGGGCTGTGTATTCTTATATTATTGGTGATTAGATTGGTTAGGAAGCGACCTGTCTCCGAGAAAGAGTTAACAGTATATAAAGAGAAAATAAAGGAGATAGCCCAGAAGAAGGGCTTTAGAATTTCAGAAAGCTTTATAGCCGCATTTGATAGAGCTGTTAGAGAATTGCTAG
>Ga0190311_1000321_pt1 | contig 15722 bp, 13 predicted proteins | sample 48700789_MG_FD_165037 | JGI IMG/M metagenome (GOLD analysis project Ga0190311, IMG submission 165037) | Hydrothermal vent sediment bacterial communities from Southern Trench, Guaymas Basin, Mexico - 4870-07-8-9_MG | ecosystem: Environmental > Aquatic > Marine > Hydrothermal vents > Sediment ...
CTCAGGATTCTCAAGGAAGCTCTTTATGGTTTGGAGGAATCTAGCGGCTGGCGCGCCATCCACCAGCCTATGGTCGAAGACTAGGGTTAGGTGGCCGACATGCTTCAACTTCACTTCACCCTCCTCGGTTAGAAATGGTTGAGGCTTGACCGTTCCAAGCGCTAGGATCGCGGCGTCAGGTGGATTGATTATCGGGGTGAAGTAGGTTACTCCGAGTGCTCCGAGGTTTGTGACGGTGAAGCTGTGGCCCGATTGCTCGGCGACGGTTATCTCACCTCTCCTACCTTTCTCAGCGAAGCCGTCGATAAGCTCGGTGAGCTCCCTCAACGTCTTCTTATCAGCATCCTTAATGACTGGGGCCATCAACCCCTTAGGCGTGTCAACTCCAACCGCTATATTCACCGACTCATGGTAGATCAGCTCATCACCCTCGAGGGTTAGATTCATCTCTGGATGCTTCTTCAAGGCCAAGGCCACGGCCTTAACCGCGTATGCTGTGAACGACGGCCTACCCTTGGCCTTTCTATGCTCGAGAAGCTTGTCTGCATCGAACTCCATTGTTAAGGCGACTGGCAGAGCTTCATGGAATCCTGGGCTGAGCCTCCTAGCTATGGCCTTCCTGACCCCGGCGAATGGAACTCTCTTAACCTTCTCCTCGACGACCTCCGCCTTTGCAGAGATTTCTGGAACCGCGATTCCATGCTCTCTAGCATATTTAATGACATCGTCTCTCGTTATCCTACCACCCGGCCCCGTCCCCTCAACCTCCTCCAAGGATATTCCCAGCTCTCTTGCAAGCCTCCTCGCGGCTGGGCTCGCCTTTATCCTAAGCTTAGGCTTAACCTTAGCTGGGACCTCGACCTCCTCTATTATCGCTATGGCCTCTCCAACCTTAGCGATCTCACCGGCTTTCTTTAGGATCTTGACGAGCTTGCCCGTGTATGGCGACTCGACCTCGAATGTCGTCTTCTCACCCTCAACCACCAAGACGGCCTCCCCCTTATTCACATCCTCGCCCTCCCCCTTCAACCACTCAACTATCCTACCCTCCTCCATCACTGGATCGAGTCTAGGCATCTTGAGCTCGGCCATCTCACTCCACCAACCTCTTAACCGCATTAACGATCTTATCTGCATCGACCATATACTGCTTCTCAAGCTGTGGTGAGAACGGTATCGGTAGCGGCGGAGAATTCACCCTAATTATCGGAGCATCTAGATAGTCGAAGGCGAACTCGCTGATATATGCTGAGACCTCGGCCGATATGCCGCATGTCTTGACGCTGTCATCCGCTATGACCAGCCTATTCGTCTTCATAACGGATTTAACGATCGTGTCGTAGTCCATGGGCTGAATGGTCATCAAGTCTATCACCTCCGCGCTTACACCCTCCTCCGCCAATCTGTCGGCAGCCTTCAACGCTTCGCCAACGGTTCTAGCAACGGCGACTATCGTCACATCATCTCCCTCACGCTTAACATCACACTTACCCAAAGGTATCAGATACTCGTCTTCTGGAACCGGTCCCTTCGACCTATAGAGGACTCCGGACTCGATGAAGAGGACTGGATCATCATCCCTAATAGCGGACTTCAACAAACCCTTCGCATCCCTCGGGGTTCCAGGCAAGACCACCTTTATCCCAGGTGATTGGAGGAAGCATGCGGCTAGGAATTGGCTATGCTGGCATCCATGAGCCCTCCCCAAGCTATATTGTGTTCTGATAACCATTGGAAGCTTCACCTGTCCACCGCTCATGAACCTCGCTTTCGCGGCATGGGTTATGATCATGTCGGTTGCGATGGTTAGGAAGTCTACATACATTATCTCGGCCACTGGTCTAAGCCCCATTAAAGCCGCTCCTATCGCCGTCCCAGCTATGGCGGCCTCCGAGATCGGCGTATCCAAGACCCTCTCAGGCCCAAACTCCTCCAATAATCCCTTGGTCACCCTGTAGACTCCTCCAAGGACTCCCACATCTTCTCCGAAGACTATCACCCTATCATCTCTCCTCATCTCCTCTCTCAGCGCCTCGTTCAACGCCTCGGCATAGCTTAGCTCCCTAACGCCACTCCCCATATCTCGCACCCCCACTAACATAGAGGTAATCCCATAGCTCGTCGAATGGCATGACCGGAGCCTCTTCAGCCTCCTTAACCGCCTCCTCCAGGATAGAGGCTATCTCCTCATCCCATCTCCTAAACTCATCTTCAGAGATTATCCCAAGGCTCTTGAGCTTCTTGAAGAACCTATCTATGGGATCCCTCTTCATCCAAAACTCGACCTCATCCTTCGGCCTATACCAAGCCGTATCATAGACTCCATGCCCCTTCTTCCTATAGGTCCTACACTCGATGAACGCAGGCCCATTACCCGATCGAATATGCTCAACCGCCTTGCTGGCCGCATAGTAGACTGCTACCACATCATTCCCATCCTCGACGAGAAATGATCTCATCCCATAACATGCTCCTCTAGCCGCTATACTCTCACCAGCAAACGACTTCTTATGGGGAACTGATAATGCATATTGATTGTTCTCGCATACGAATAGTATTGGCAGCTTCCAGGCCGCGGCCAAATTAACACCCTCATTAAATGCTCCGGTGTTCGCCGCCCCGTCTCCGAAGAAGACGACGGCTATCCTATCCTCCTTCCTATACTTCAAGGCCAATCCAACTCCACAGGCTATCGGTATACCGCTCCCAACGATCGCGGTGGCCATCGGGATATTGTGCTCGACGCTTAGGGCTGAATGCATGCTCCCACTCAACCCCTTACAGGTTCCTGTGATCTTCCCGAAGAGCTCGGCCATCAAAGCCTTCATCGGAACTCCTCTAGCGATCGCGTGGCCATGACCTCTATAGGTAGAGACTATAACATCATCCTCTCTAAGAGCTTTTATAACTCCGACCGCAATCGCTTCTTCACCGAGATAGAGGTGCGCAGGCCCTATAAGCTTCCCCTCCACCAAAAACAATCTCTCAACCATCTCCTCAAATCTCCTAGCCTCAAGCATTTTCCTCAACATCATCCTCAAGTCATCTTCTTTCAATTGGAGATCCTTATATCGCTCCATTGGAATTTCGTGCACTACTTCGACCTCTCCTTTCATACCTTTAACGGTTCTAGAGGAGAATATCTACTTTTTTACTTAATTGAGGCATCTATGAACGATAAGAAATTAAATGCTTATATAAGGCCAACAATCTATCGTAATCGAAGTCATGGTGTCGGTTAAAGTCTTGAATGCTTCAAAGAAATTTGACGGCAAAAAAGTATTGGATGATGTAACCTTTGAGGTCAAGGATGGGAGTTTCACATCTATCCTTGGGCCTGTTGGTGCGGGGAAGACCACATTGCTTAGAATTATCGCTGGGGTTGAGTTTCCCGACAACGGATCGATCTATTTTGGAGACAAGGATGTGACCATGATACCGGCCAAGGAGAGAAACGTGGCAATGGTATATCAAACCTTTGCACTCTACCCGCATATGAGGGTCTTTGACAATATTGCTTCGCCGCTGGCCATAAGGGGGGTTCCAAAGACGGAGATCGAGAAGAGAGTTAAAGAAGTTGCAGAACTTTTGAAAATTGGTCATCTACTATCAAGATATCCAAGAGAGCTTAGCGGCGGTGAAGCTCAGAGAGTGGCTATTGCTAGAGCTCTAATAAAGAAAGCTGACGTCTACCTCTTTGATGAGCCTCTAACCAACCTCGATTATAAGATCAGGGAGAGTATGAGAGGTGAGCTTAGAAGGATTTTTAGAGAACTTGGAGGTACGATCATCTATGCCGCATCTGACCCATTAGACACATTTACGATGGCTCAATACGTGGTGATCTTGCATAGGGGGAAAGTATTGCAGACAGGAACGGTGGAGGAAGTTTACTTCAATCCTAAGAACGTTGATGTAAGTAGGATTCTTGCAAGACCTCCCATGAATCTCATCGATGCCGAGTTGAAGGTCCGTGGAGATAAGTATATCTTGGATATGAAGGGAGTTGAGATCGATGTAAGCCACCTAAAGGATCTATTAAAGGAAAAGGAGTATATCGTCGGCATTAGACCTGAGCATCTCTTCTTCCCAACCGGGGAGGAAAGAAAGGTGATCAGCTTCCCGAGCACGGTGATTGTGACAGAAATAGAGGGTTCTGAGTCAATAATTCACTTAGATTGGGAAGGATGCAAGCTGATGATGTACTACCCGTACATTAAGAGGCTAGCTCCAGGGGAGCGGCTGATTGTGAGCGCAAAACTTAAGAACCTCTACATCTTCAGTAAGAAGAATGGAGAATTGATAGCTAGGTACTCAAGGGAGGTTGCTTAAGGATGGTCTCTGTTAGATTGGAGAACATAACCCATATTTATCCAGGAGATGTTGTAGCCGTAAGAGATGTAAGCATGGTCTTCCAAGACAAGACCTTTAATGGCTTACTCGGCCCTTCTGGATGTGGAAAGACCACCTTAATGAAGATCATCGCAGGGTTGCTGAAGCCGACGAAGGGTAGGGTTTACTTCGACAATCAAGACGTAACTGACGTATCGCCGCAGAAGAGGAACATAGCCATGGTTTTCCAGTTCCCGGTAGTCTACGACATGTCGGTATACAATAATATAGCTTTCCCACTACGAGTTAGGAAGATGCCCAAAGATGAAATTAGGAGGAGGGTGTATGAGGTAGCAGAGTTATTGGGTATAAAAGATTTATTACATGTTCACGCTATGAATCTCGATGCTAGTGGGAGACAGAGAGTTGCTATCAGCAGGGCGTTAGTGAGGAGTCCTAATGTCTTCATCCTCGATGAGCCGTTTACTAACATAGATCCACAGAGCAGGCTAGTCCTAAGAGCCAAGCTTAAGGAGATTCAGAAAGAGCTTAAGCAAACAATGATCTTCGTGACCCATGATCAAGCAGAGGCAATAACTCTATCAGATAAGATAGCTGTGATGAATGAAGGTAGGATCATACAATACGATAGTCCGGAGATGATCTATGAAAATCCGGCGAACACATTCGTGGCTTATTTCGTGGGTATTCCAGCAATGAACTTGATCCCAGTCAGCCTGCAAGGTTCTTTCTTAGTGGCTGGAGACCTGAGATATGATGTGTCAAAATACAGGCATTTATTGGAGCCCAGGGGTACGGAGTTTATCTTAGGAATTAGAGCCGAACATATAGAGATCAGTTTATCAGAGAGAGTGGACAAGGAATGGCTAAAGATGAGATGCTCAATGATTGAGAGTTTAGGTGCTCTATTGATATTGCATTTGGAAGGAGCGGGGATTTACGTCAAGGCAAAGACTCAGAGAATCCCTGTATCCGAGGGAGACTTCGTCTGGATCAGATTAAAGCCTGAGAAGGTGAAGATCTTCGACAAGAGAAGTAAAGAAAGATTAATTTAATCCGTACCGGATTTCTGAGTCTTTACGCAAACTTATAGAATAGCCATCCTACTATTCCTCCTATAATCAATGCGCCCCATAGCGATAGCCTATACATAGGCTCTATGGTCTTTAGCCAGACGAAGCATATAGCGAAGGTCAAGACTATTCCCACAAAGACTCTCTCGCCTTTTGTTAGCCTCACTGGTAAGAGCCCCATCATCTCACCGCCCCGAACGTTAGCGCTGTGGCAATATGTTTCTGCAGGAAATATATAGCTATTATGACGGGAATGTTGGCGACCACGGAGAGGGCGGCTATTTCGCTCCAATTAACCCATATCTGAGACATATAGTGTAGCAAACCTCCTGTCAATGGCATAGCTGCTGGCGAGGTTGTTAATAGAGAAGCAAAAAGCATCTCATTCCAAGTGAAGATGAATACAAAGAGAGCGGACACCGCTATGGCTGGCTTTAACAAAGGTAGGAGGATCCTCCTAAGCATTTGCCAGAAAGTATATCCATCTATGTATGCGGCTTCCTCAACTTCTCTTGGAATCGCGTCTATGAAGCCCTTAAGCACCCATATTGTGAACGGCAGGTTTCCTATGCTATTGATGATGATTAGTCCATGGAGGGTGTCAAAAAGATTGAGATAGGTGTAAAGAACCCAGTAAGGTATTAAGAATGCGGCTGGCGGGGCCATCCTATTTGTTAGGAACCAGAAAAGGAAGTGGTTGTCGGCTTTGAACTTTAATCGTGAGAAGGCATATGCAGCGAGAATGCCTGGTGGAAGACAAATAGCTACTTCCGCGATTGAGAGGATGAAAGAATTTCTTAGATATGCGCCATAAACGTCCTCAAAGAGTGGTCTGTAATAGTTAATCAAGTTCAATTTATGAGGTAGGAAGACCACTCCTCCAATAACTTCCAGTCTTGTCTTGAAAGAGGTAATTATCAACCAATATAGCGGAAAGAGGATAAATATTAGCATCAAGCCCACAAGGATCCTAGATGAAACTTTTTCCCAACTTACCATCTCTCCGAGTTCACCTCCTTGCCATAACTTTTAAAGTTATGAAAGTTATTATGATGACGATGTATAGGAAGAAAAGCGACATCGCGGCGCAGTATCCCATATCTAACTCGCTTAAAGCCGTCTTAACGATATATATACTTAGGTAATTTGTGGCTTTTTTAGGGCCTTCAGCTGTCAGAACCCATACTTCATCAAATATCTTGAGGGCGTCCATCATTCTTATCAGGAAGGCGATCATTATGCCGTACTTCATTCCTGGAAGCGTAATGTATCTAAAGATGTCCCAAGAAGAAGCGCCATCAACCATAGCTGACTCATAGGGTTCAGGTGGAATTGAGGCCCTTGCAGCAACTAAAACCAAAAACACGAAAGGTGTCCAGTGCCACACATCCATTAAAACTGTTGTGAAGAAAGCTTGAAATGGAGAAGTTCCAATATCGTAATTGAGGTTGAAAAGCTTTCTAAGGATGTAAGGAATTGGCCCGATATCAGGTCTGACCATTAGTAGCCAAATTGAACCAACGACTAGAGGTGGAATAAGCAAGGGGGTAGAGAGGATCGTGCGTATTACCCTGTTTACACGCGTGTCCCTGTGGAGTGCTAGGGCAAGCGCCAACCCTAATGGAATTTCGATGACTAAGCATGCAAACACGAAAGCGAATCCCTTTGACAGAGAATCCCAAAAGATAGGGTCGAACATTAGGTGGAAGAAATTATCATAACCTATGAAAATCGAAGGAACACCTAGCGTATATTTTTGAGTAGCTAGATAAGCGGCGTAGAATGTGGGTATGAAGGAGTTAAATCCAACAATTATAAAGGCAGGCAGAAAAAGCAACCATGGATTAATGACCTGTCGACCCACTCTTCATCCCACCTATTTGAGCAGTAAAAAAAGGTATGAGGGGTATAAATATTTAACGTTTTTAGTCGAACTACCACTTGACCGGATAGCCTAGTTCCTTGAGCTTCGCATCGATCTCCTTTGCCAACTCCTTAGCACATTCTTTTGGCGTAAGCTCTCCTGAGACCGCCTTGGCTAGCTCCGTGTAGAAGACATATAGTAGCGGCGCATAATCTCCGACCTCTAATGGCGTACCTATGAAGTACTTTTGGGCAATCGGATCTCTAATCATGGTGAAGATTCCTCCGAACTTGGCGTTCAATGGATCTAGCTCCGGGCTCATTAGCACGGATGTCCTTACCGTCGTGTTGATGGACTTCGCCCTATCAAGCTCATTCAGCGGCGAGATTACGAATTGCGACCACAGGAATCCCAGCTCCGGATTTGGTGAACACCATGGAATACAATATCCGCTGATGTCGGCATATCCGATGGGCTTGAACGGTGTCCAATATTCCCTATCAACTGGCGGCATAGCAACCTTAAACTTTCCAGCGATCTTAGAGACTTTCGGGTTAGCAAAGGTTGACAGGAACTGCGTGTAGGTAACTGTCTGAGTCACCCTCCCCGCAGCCACCTGCTCGGCACACTCTACATAGATCCAGCCCTTAATTCCTGGTGGAGCGAATTTCAATAGCTTTAGGAACCAATCGATAGCTTTGACGGCGGCTTCACTATCCAAGGCACCGCCATATTCCGTCCTCGCACTCCAAGTCTCAGTATTAATTCCCCATCCTGGCAGTAGCTTCCTGTTATATGGGCTCAGCCCTTCACCTCCAACTCCGCAGGACGGGAACCAGGTCTCGAAGAAGTCGAATCCCAAAGCCTCGTGTGCCTTGGCTCCACATGCATTAATCCATCCATATAGGTCTGGCGGCCTCGTGAAGAACTCAGCAATGTCGTGGACTTGATCCCAATATCTCGGCGGCTCCAAGTCATATCCATACTTGCTCTTAAAAGCTTTCTTCTCATCCGGGCTCTCAAAGAGGTCAGATCTATAGACATAGGTCTTCGGATAGTACTCAGCTGGAATAGTTAGGATATGTCCTCTTGGGTCGACACAATAGTCTAAGCAGAAGATGTCATTTGGATCGAATCCAGGCTCAACCAGCTCAGGTCTTTCTTCCATCAGTTTAGTTATATCGATGACCCATTTCTTTCTAATCCATGTGCCGACCATGTCCTGATCATCATATGTCACCGTGTAGATTCCTGTACCCTTCTCCATATCCATGATCTCTTTCTCCATGACCAATTCGTTAGAGGTTAACTCCCAGTCGATCTTGATTCCAGTCAGCTTCTCCCACTTCGGTCCAACAACGTCCCTCAAGTAGTAATTTGGCTCCCATGCCTGAGCTAGGATCTTTATTCTCTTGCCCCTCCAAGGCTCGGTAACCTTCCTCCACCACTCTCGAAGCTTCTCAGCCATAGCTGGAGTTGGCGGAACAGTTGTAACAGTCTTAGTGACGGTCGTGGCAGCCCCTGGAACGGTGACTGTTGTAGCAGCCCCTGGAGCTGTAACCGTAGTCGATTTCGTTACGGTGCTGGTAATGATCTTCTCTAAAACCTTCGCAGGTTTTGAATACCACCCAACAGCCGCACCAACCGCGATACCGGCTATTGCAGCAGCTACGGTTTGCAGCCATGTTCTTCTATTAACCTTTCCCTCTCCAGACATACGTCTGTTTATGAACAATTTGGATATTTAAAGCTTTATGGAGAATTCTGAATTTTGGCGGCAAATCTTATATTAGACTCTTTGCGAATACTTACGCCATGGATTATCCATTGTTCTTAGGTACTGATATAGGAACCTTCGGAACTAAAACAATCTTAGTGGATGCTTCTGGGAAGATTCTCGCTGAGTCCTTCATTGAAACGGACGTCATAATTCCAAAGCCTGGATGGGCTGAGCAGTGGCCAAAAGTATGGCTAAACGCATATATCGAGAGTGTAAAGGAGGTGTTAAAGAAGTCTAAAGCTGATCCAAAGGACATTGGAGGCATATCCGTTAGCGGACTCTATACCGGCTCGGGGATTCCCGTCGACAAGGATTTCAGACCTTTAAGGCCTGCGATCATATGGATGGATAGAAGGGCTGTCCAGGAAGCTGAATGGATGAAGGCCGAAATTGGGGAAGAGGAGATCTTCAAGAAAACTGGGAATATAATAGATCCCTTCTTTGGAATAACGAAGATATTATGGATTAAGAGGAATGAGCCAAAAATCTGGGATAAAATACATCAGCTAGTAACATCCTATGGATTCGTGACTCATTACCTTACAGGGGTCAACTGTATCGATCATTCAAGTGCCGGTGTCATCGGTGGGATATATGATATCCATAAAAGGGGGTGGTCTGATGAACTTATGCAAGAGCTGGGGGTTCCAAGAGAATTCTTTCCAGAGAGGATAAATTGGTCGAAGGATATTGTGGGGGAGGTTAGAGCTGAGTGCACTGAAAAGACAGGGCTGGCAAAGGGAACTCCGGTGGTAGCAGGCGGAATCGACGCACCTATGTCGTCTCTAAGCGTTACAGCCCTGAACGATGGAGATTTAGCTTCTATGATAGGCACGTCGATGTGTAATGGCTTCATTCAAGATAAGCCTAGGCTCTCAAGAAGACTTGTAAACATGCCTCATGTAGCATATGATGAGAAAAAACTATACTGCTTCGCTGGTATAATAACCGCTGGAGCGGTCGTTAGATGGTTTAGAGATAATATCGCCCTTCAAGAGAAGAGTGTTGGAGAAAGAGCTGGAATCTCAGCATATGCTTTATTGGATAAAATGGCTGAAAAAATCCCGCCGGGAGCTGATGGAGTGATCTTCACGCCGCACATGACGGTAGGTGAGAGAGCCCCATACTGGAACCCATACCTTAGAAGCTGCATCTTCGGATTAACGCTCTATCATACGCAAGCACATCTCTTTAGAGCTTTCCTTGAGGGAGTCGCCTTCGCGATCAGAGATAGTATCGAGGTTGCTAGAGAAGCCGGGATTCCGTTAAAGAGGGCTATCTTGGTGGATGGCGGAGCAAAGTCTCCTTTATGGAGACAGATAATCGCGGATGTCACCGGAGTAGAGTTCACCTATATTAAAGGTGCTCCAGGAGCGCCTTTAGGGGATGCTTTGATAGCGGGAGTTGGGACAGGGCATTTGAAATATGAGACGATCTTCGACTGGGTGAAGGCCGCTCAGAAGGTCAAGCCGATTAAAGAGAATGTGGAGAGATATAATGCGCTATACGAGGTGTACGTTAAAGTCAGAGAGAGTCTCCAAGAATGTTATAAGCTGCTAGCCGAGAAGATGAAAACTCAAAGATGATGTAACTAAGTGACGATGATTATCGATGAGAGCTTACTTTCAGTTGAATCTCTAAATTCCTCTTCTTTGACGTCATCTCCATAATCTTTTACATTAAGTCGTGGCTGGCATGTCTGAAGGAGGTGTTAACCCCATCTGTAGCTATAACTCCGATCAAGACCCTCCCCCTAACCTTGAGCTCATTAAGGGGTACAGAGATAGATGATCGTCTGAGGTCTATCACTAGGGGGATCCACGTTTTTCCGCCATCGAGGCTCAGATTAACTCCATAGAATAGCTGGTCTCCATCCTGATCAAATGCTTTCCAACTGATGATGAGATGAGTCAAGTTTTGTTTTATCACGATTTTCTCAATTGTTGGTGGATGCTCGGAAATGTCTCTGAAGATAGCCTTGTCATTCCATGGATCGAGGATAAGAATTCTTTTGGCGGCTTGATTGAAGGGTATTCTTAAACAGAAGGGCGAGAAATCCCTCACTCTCTTGAACCCTACAAATATACGATACATCTTGATAACCCTTCCCTCGCTATCCTCATACAGAATATCTAAGGGTCTTGCGTCCAAAGGGATGATAGAAGATGAGGCATTCCTTAGTAGAACTCGATCATAAACTCCGCCTTTGAAGAGATAAAATGGCTCTAAGAATATGCTGCCATTTCTAAAGAGATATCCGCAGACGCCGAGGACTTCTTTATCTGAGAATCTCCTTGCATGCACCTCCAACTTCTTAACCAACTTCCTATAATCCAGCTTACATATCCATCTATCTTTTGCCGCGGTACCCATGAAGCATTCAGAGTCTTTGATGTCTAGAAGCTTATTCACCCAAAAGCCGTAAGCTGGTCTTCCTTCAGGAATGAATATGCTAGGCCCGATCCCATACTCACCCAAGTGATACTCATCTGACAGATCGAAGGTGTGCCCCAGCTCATGCGCTAAGACGCAAGGATATGTATGTTCAACCATGAACGCCATGGTCGTCGAGTATTTGAGGGTATTTCCCGCCCATCTCTGAGCGAAGTGCCCAGGCCAACCATGAGGAACTATTGCGACAACCCTGTCCCAATAAGTTTTCAAAATCTCATTTCTCCAAGCGATCCAGCTCAACTTGGTTACATAATTTCTCAGGTAATCTCTTACCATAATTCCAACCATATTCTCGTTAAGCTGCAAATCGGTTAATTTATATCGAATTCCCCTCCATGAAATTTCATCAACAGTAGTAACTGGAATGAACGTATTGGATTCCAGAGACCCCTCTGGGATCGGGTATGTGGCTGCTAAGAAATCTAGAAATGATATCAATTCCTTACGGCCCATCAATGGTACCGGATCTTTTGGAAATCGAAGCTTGATGAAGTATATTCTGATTCCAGATGTCCGGACTACATGAAGTTTAAACAGACACTTGTTTCTAGAGTAGGTGTCTAGGGTCTTTAACTCAATCACAGCCTCGCCCTCATTAGTGAACTTGAACGGAGTTCTTGGAATGGGGGTCTCTAAGGAAACGTTTAGGGCTCCCGGAATTATTCTCCAGCCTCTTATCTTGGCAGGGGGAACTGAGTATCTTTGACTTATGTAAATTATCTTACCGTTTATCGAGAAGGCAAATCTAATTGTCTTTGGAGAAAGATAAAAGTTCTTGATCACGACTTTCAACTCCTTTCTCAAAGAGTAAGGCCATCCGAAGATGAGGGTGTTTTTATTCGCGATGAAGTCCAAACTCGTTGTTAGCACGATGTCGCCATTCTTTAGTCGTTTAATTTCAACATCTTCTCCGTAGAATGGATCTGAGGGCCAAACTACTTGAACCGGCTGAAATCTGCTGTCAATGTATAGATATCCAAACTCGCTTATGGATCTAATGCTTAAGATGAGAAATGCTACTATGAGGCCAGCTATGATGATCGAAGTAATTGATCTATGCAACCCAACTTGTGGTGGTTTTGTTAAAATATAAGCCTTGACGGCCCTTAAAAGTTGTAGCCATACGAAGAAAATGGAGCATTGTCTAAAGATTTAGCGTAAGCCTTTAGCTTACGACATTATCGGTAAGGTTCCTAGATAATGAAAGGAAGTTGTAGGCGATTATAAAGTTCATGATCGGGTCCACCCAAATTCACTTCTTTAATGTCGTCTCCGCAACCCTCCTCAACTCTTCTACAGCTTTCCTATAATCATTTGATCTGAAGATGGACTTTCCCACCACTAAGACGTTTGCTCCACTTTCGACGAACTTCGGGGCCGTTAAGGTATTGACCCCGCCATCAATCGCGATGTCCACCTCTTCTCCACAGATCTTCCTCAGCTTCTTTAACTTCCTACAAGCTTCCTCAAACCTGACCCTCCCCCCAAAATTGGCGTTAACCGCTACTAGGACGACCTCATCGACCCGATTCTTTCTTCTCTCCACATGGGTTAAGTCGCTTGAGATAGTCACTCCGAGCCCCACTCCAACTCCCTCCGAAATTAGGTAATCTATGATGGCATCCGGTTCCTCAAGAACCTCTGGATGAATAATGATCCTATCCGCCCCCAATTTCACGCACTTCTTCACAAACTTTAAGTCGGTATCTATGGATAAGTGCAGATCTATTGGAATCCTAGTCCTCCGCTTAATGAAATCGACTAGAAGTAGACCCATGTTCAATGCCGACAGCTCGCTATAGAGGTAGGCTCCTAGAAGAAAGGGATAAACGTCTATATGCAATAGATCCGCTCCACTTTCATTTATCCTCTCTAACTCCTCATCTAACATATCAAATCGAGCTGTAATGATTGATGGCACTATCTTTACCCTCATCTCTATCTACCAAGACTATATAGTCTCAAGCTTTAAAATTTTGCCATAAATCAGGACTTTGAGGCCGCTTGAGCTGATGCCGCATCCTGCTAGAAGTCGAGACAACATTTCTAGTTAATCTTATCTCCTCCGCGGATCTTCTAAAAGATGATGTTAAGCTTTTTATCAAGCAAAGCATTGATGGCCAATTGACCCGATCCACGCTCGGTATTCTATTAGAAAATAGGTAAATCATTCAGCTTACAATGAAATGCTCGCGCCTCGCTTAAGTGTAGACGATATCCGTGACAAGAATCTTCCTGAAGATTGCCTGGAAGAAGTGCATTGCTTTGAAGGTCAATTTTAAAAGGATGGAGAAATTCTAACCTTTCTAATACAGTACTCGCTAGAGGAGAATTGATCTAAGCGGGATATCAACTATCCAGTACCTCTGGCGACCCATGAATACTCCACTTTCAATTCTATCAACGTTGCATCTTCTTTATCTCATTTAGTATGAGTTCGGCCGCCCACCTAGCGGCATTAGCTGTTACTGAGGGGCATCCTTTAGGAGTGTGTGCTCCAACCTCCTCAAACTCCTTATGTTGCTTCGGATCCCAGAGATCATACCATTTCCCTAAGATCTTAACTTGAATGTCTTTGCAGAGGGTGCTACCATATTCTTGAGTAAACTTTTCACATAGCTCTTTTGCTAGTCTGAAGGCGACATACCTCTTTTTAGTCGGATCTCCTGAGATATAGTCGAGGTGACTTCTACCGAAGAAGATGCCGATAGCCATTACCCCTCCACATAGAGCGCCGCAGGTCAACCCCTTAAAACCTATTCCAGCGGCAAAGCCTGTTGCAAGCTTCACATAGTCTCGGGGCAGATCGAAGGCTTCAAGTAATCCTAGGAGGGTGGCTTCACAACATCCATGATATACTTCCTCATAATATGCGGCTTTCTTAGCAGCTTCCTTAATAATTCTTCGGGCTTCTTCATCGCTCAATCCGGCGAATCTCCCCATTACGTTTCTAAACCTCCCTCCTTTCGAGGAGTCATTCAAGCTAAGGGCGCCATAAAGATGATCTCACAGTCCTTAAAATATATTTCATGAAAGTCATCAGTATAAGCCGACCTCTCTTTACCAGAGGCTTCTGACAGATAGCCGGAGGATGTCTGGATAGTTGATATTGATTATAGAGTGTGGAAAGATTAATTTCAGGTAGTCAGGTTGATGAAGGGAATGGATAGGTGAGGCTTACGTCATTTCATGTCTCGGCTTTCACGACATAACGATATCGGGCTACTAGGATAGTAGATTGGAGTCTAGCGTGTCGAGACCTATTCTGGTTAATCAACCGACAAAGCATCATTACCTATTTCAGCTGGGCCTTAATCCATTCGAATAATTCAACCTTCGGTGTCCAGTTTAATATGTTCTTAGCCTTGCTGATATTTGCGAGGCTGAAGAGGATTTCTTCGCTCCTCCCCTCAACATGCTCGATCTTAACTCCGCTTATCGCGGAGATGAACTCAGCCAACTCTCTAATCTTCACAGGCTTGCCGCTACCTATATTGATCACCTCACCGAATGCCCTTCCCTCCCTTGATGCCCTTAAGAAGGCTTCAACGACATCTCTGACATAGATGAAGTCTCTAACGGCCTCGCCATCTCCATAGATTATCAAAGGCTTCCCCTCCCGCGCCCTCTCCAAGAATATCTTGACGACGCCGCCCCTCGCTCGCTCGCCAAAGACATTAAACAGCCTGAGCACGACAACATCGACTCCATATTCCTCACGATATCTCCTGCAGAGCTTCTCGCCCTCAAGCTTCGTCACTCCATAGAAGCTTATCGGATTCGGCTTAAGATCCTCCCTAGCAGCTTCATCCAATTCTCCATAGACCGCGGCGCTGCTCGTGAAGACAAGCTTGGCTCCAAGATCTCTCGCGACCTTCAAGACGTTCTCGGTTCCCAAGACATTCACACTCCAATACTCATCCCTCTTGGCCTCAGACTCAACCACATCGGTCAAGGCGGCTAGATGGAATATGACATCGACATCATCCACATACTTCTTCATGGAGTCAAGATCTCTGACATCAATCCTCCTAAGCTCAGCCTCTGGGGGCAAAGCTCTTAGAGTCTCTAGAGACGCGCGCTCAAAGTTATCGAATACTATCACGTCCCAGCTTCGTTCAACTAGCTTCTCGACGAGATGGCCGCCGATGAAGCCCGCCCCACCCGTAACCAGCGCCCTCATTAAGAACTAGGTGAA
>Ga0190311_1000332_pt1 | contig 15257 bp, 15 predicted proteins | sample 48700789_MG_FD_165037 | JGI IMG/M metagenome (GOLD analysis project Ga0190311, IMG submission 165037) | Hydrothermal vent sediment bacterial communities from Southern Trench, Guaymas Basin, Mexico - 4870-07-8-9_MG | ecosystem: Environmental > Aquatic > Marine > Hydrothermal vents > Sediment ...
TAGCTACGTTTCGGAGACAGCGGTTATTGGTAGGGTTCTCATAAATAAGCCAAAACTAGTTTCCTGGCTTTCAAATATAATTGGTGATCGCCTATCAATATTTGTGGACGAGATAGCTGGGGTCATCGGCGTAGATACTAAAACGGCTCGAGGAATAGCCGAATTAGCATCCATACTTAGCAGGGGAGATATTATTGTAAATAAGAACCGTATGATATACAAACCGAACATATCAAAAGCTCTGAGCGTTGTTATCGAGGAACAGAAGCTACCTGAAGAGATAAGTATCCTCAAGGAGACAACACCCGAGCTTGTGGAAGACATGATATATCAGCGTGTCCATCAGAAACTGCTTAGCTTCGAGAAGATGATAACGGGGAAGTAGAAATGACATATGGCAAACAACAACTAAAGGAACTAGTGCAGAAGCTAAGTAAAATAAGGGAACAGCTATCATTTGAGCTCCCAGAGTTCTGGTGGTTCTCCCAGGGTGAAGCCGCAATAGTCTCAATACGAAAAATTGTGAAGAACAAGGATCTAGAAATCTTTGAGACACCTAAGCTCTCAATCAAAGCGGCACTGAAAATCCTAATAGACAACATAGGAGTTATAGAGCAGCTAGAAGGCTCAGACTTCTATAGGGCAATGAGGATATTGGAGGAGGACATATCAAGAATTGTTGATGCCTACCAAGCACTGAGAGATGCGCATGGTGTCATTGAAGAGATAGAGCATACGAAGAAGCTACTAAAACAGAAGGGTCTCAAAGTGACAGAAGAGAAGGAAATAGAAGCAGAACTAAACACGATAATAACATGGATTAGAGACATATTGACGGGGAACTTCTACGAGTGGAAAAACAGAAAAGAAAAAGTAGAACTCCTACTGAGTAAGATCAAAGAAAGGATACAAGGTCTATAATTTTTTCTCTAGCATCCTTCTGTACTCCTCGTAGAGCTTTACTCCCGCACTAGCACCTATAATGTCTGCACCCTCTCGGATCAGTGCTATTGCCTTTTCAGCCGTCTTTATTCCACCAGAAGCCTTGATCCTAATTTTTCCTCTAATCGCGTTGCGGATGATTCGAATATCTTCTATGGTCACGCCTCTAGCTCCAAAACCCGTGTTTGTCTTTACGCAAAACGCCCCGGAATCCGCAACGAGTATGCTTGCATCCCTGATTTCCTCTTCAGTAAGATATGATGTTTCTATGATAACCTTGGTGGGCAGCCCTGAAGACTCAATAACACTCCTTATGTCATTAACCACATACTCTCGCTTTCCACTTTTGAAGAGACTAACATTCATCACCATGTCAATCTCATCAGCACCCCACTCAGCAGCGAGCTTAGCCTCTCTGACTTTGACTTCTGTTGGATAGTATCCCAATGGGAAGCCGATGACAGTTACAACCTTCACATCACTTTCCTTAAGAAGCCTTCTGGCTAGTGGGACATATATCAGAGGAATGCAGACTCCCCTAAAATTATACTTCTTAGCTTCCTCTATGGTAGTTATAATGTCCCTTTCATCTGCAAATGGCTTGAGATTTGTGTGATCAATTCTCTTTGCGAAGTCTTCTAAGCTTAGTAGCTTCATTGGACTCACCTAGTACCAAGCTTCTACTATAAATAAGTGATTTTTAGCTATGGATAGGCTATAGAAGTTTTGCTTACCTTTAATTTGGATGAAAGGTAATAGATATATTGTTGGTGGTTATATGCAAGCACCAAAATACGTAATCCTTATAAATGAAGTTCCCATTCCCGTCATGAGAGATGAAACAAAAGCTAAGATAGAGGATGGTAAACTGTCACTGAGGGACATCCTGGAAGAAGCAAAGTATTTTCTAAAAAATGGAGAGAGTCTCATCGTAATAAAAGGTGTGCTTGAAGCCATAATGGCCTTCATGGAAATGGGGGCAAAACTCGACGAGTACTGGAAAGATCTTAGCAATAAAATAAGGTTATTGGAGGCAGGTCTTAGTGGCAGGGATGTCAGTGTGAGGTTTGATTCAAAGAAATTTTCGTTTAGAGAAGTCGTCGACAAAAATATCCTTGAATTGACAAAGCCTAAGCAAAATCAAACTCCGTATGGTTTTGTGTATTCTATAGAGCTCTTTGTCGCTGAGGAGGGACACGTTGGCAAGTGGGAGGGAAGTTCTTAGGCTTATCGAGAAAGCTAAGAGCTTCCTGTTGGATCTTAACGAAATATTTTTTCTTCCTGATGGAGTCTACCTGGTTTCTAAGTCAAAAACCGTGGCCAACAAAGTTTTGATTTTTGAGAAAATGACAGATGAGGAGGCTGTGTTTAATGAGGTCTATTTGACCGGACCGCTCCTACTTCTAGAATTTACTAATATACTCTACAGATACCTTCGCTTTGATAAGGGTCTTAAAAATTATCTCAGAGAGCTGGATGAGCGCATAAAGGATATTATGCGTAGAGAAATAAACACTAAGATTCTCGATTATATGCGTTATGTCAAATTTTTCGTTTCGATGCTTAGAAAATGGTTTAGAACCGATATATCGGAGACTGTGTCTCTCAGCGAGCTTGGAATAGAAAGAAGTAGTGTGGAAAAAGTTCTGAATTATCTCCAAGAGGAGAAAACTAGGGCTTTCTCATATGTTCAGCGTTGGGATTTCACCAGCGTTTTCCTGCCACCAAGAGAAAAAATAAGAGTTTTGAGTGGAGAAGGGTTCTTTGAGTATACGGTAAGTAGTTCTACTCCAGAAAAACTTATTGCTCTAGCGGACTCTAAACGCTTCATAGCAAGTTTTCAAGAAGTACTCGGAAAACTACTTTTCCTAGCCGCGAGAAACCTAGAACTCGAAAGGCTCAGACATCTTATGCACATAGAGAAGAGATTTGAGGAAGGGTTAGTATCTAAGGATCAGCTAATAATTTTCTTAGCAAAGGAGTTAGTATCGAAGGGGAAAATATCCTTGCCCGTAGTAGTCTATGGAGTTAAAACCATGGTTGGATTAAGAATTGCGGATGAGACCGTCTACGCATTTATTAATACGGGGGAGTATGTCGTTAAGGAGATCCTAGGCGCTGAGAAAGGGGCATACGTATATTTCCCACCAGTCGACATATGTGTGGAGCTGAGGGCTAAAAATCTTCCAGATGGGAGCTATGTTGTCTACCCAGTGCAGGCACCCGTAATAATAGATGAATATTACCATCCATCGATACGTGAAAGAATTGGGAAGAGACAAGTATGCTTGGGTGATGATAGAAACTTCGTAAATAAAATTATTGTTGCGGCAAGAGAAATAGCAGAGAACAAAAAGGAAAGTATCCAAATAAACGACGAGTTCACAGTCATCTCAACAGAACACGCATTGGCGGAGATACTGAAGAAAGCTTTTATGGTCGTTAGGTACGGATACAGGCCTGGTATGACTCCCTACAGAAGCGCGGCTGCATGTGCGGGAATAGCTGGCGTACGGATTATAAAGGATAAAAGGGAGTTAGAAGAACTGAGAGAAAGGGGTGTTGAGATTATAGAGCCGTGAGAAGTGATGTTCAAAATAGTCATCTCTAAAGAAATTTATGGAATCTCTAAGACCATATGCAGGAGGATAAGGGAGGAGTGGTATGCCTTCGCTCTAGGAAGATTCCAGAATCTGAATGGCAATGACATGGTATTCTACATAACAGACCTTTACATTCCGCAGCAGGAAGCATCTATAACACATGTCCGCATACCGTCTAGTAGTATGGTGGAGATGTTTGATGCTTTCTCAGTAATTGAAAAGGAAAGGGAAAATTGGACATTGCTTGGCATGTGGCACAGTCATGGAGAGGTCAGAGTTTTTCACTCCTTTGTCGATTTGGAGAATATAAACAAGATTTTCAAAACATTTCCCACGCAGCATCTGCCTATGGGAAGCATCAGTGAAAAAATCTTTGGCCCAGAGATCCTTGGTGATATTGGTATCGAGCCGATAATATCGGGGGGCTTTAGAGGAATAAGAATGTGTTTTGGATCTACATGCCTAGAAATAGATTTTCGACAGCAGATCGACGACGAAAAGTTCTTCGCTAATTGGTACTCGCACTTTTATGTGATGAAGGCATTCGTAGAAATCATAAAGGAGTATTTTGGTTCCATACCCATAATCAAAGGCGCGCTCAGAAAGATAGTCCGCTACATAGTTAGCGTTGTTGTAAATAACCACAATGAGATTGAGGGCAAAATCTTCGCTTTTGACCCCTACAAACGTAGTGAGTCTCCGAGCAGTTTCGATGCGTCTATAAGTATTGAGAATCTCAGGGACAAACCCCTATTCGCACGTAAGGAATCATTAAATGAGATACTCTCAAAGATAAGAATGGTGTGAGTGCGTCGATGGGGAGCATCGAGGTATTCGATAGACAACTCAGATTGGATTGGTGGGATCAAAGCAGGCTTAAGAGGACAAGCATATTTCTCATAGCTGATAATCCATATGCATATATCGGCGTTATATCGGCGGTCGCTGTTGGTTTTGGCAAAATATATGTTATTGGATCTAGATACGTGAAAAATTTTATGATTCTGTTCGATAGATACACGGGGAATTTTTCTCGAGGAGTTGTTGAGTTTGTTGAGAGACGCTTGTGGAAGTTCTTAGAGGACTATGGGATGGAGCTTGAGGCTGTACCGATAAACCTAGCATCAAGCTCTGCACTGAGGCTCGTCGAGCATCTGATGAGAATCGATGACTCAGAGAAGAAAATAATTTTTGATCTATCAACAGATCTGCATGTGAAACTATTTGTATGGAAACTTATGAAGTACACCAAGTCGACTACATACATGGCTCTTCTCTCCGAGGGCGTAAAGCTATATGCACTAAGTGACCTTGTGCTTGGTGAAGATAGAGCATTTAAGCTATCCTCTCAAAAACCAGCAGTGATAATAAGAGATATCTACTCCAGATTGCAGAAACAGAAGGCCTCGAAGATCCCAATAGAACATCTATTCCTTTTGGCGAGTGGACTTTCACTGGGAGAAATCGCACTAAGAGTTAACGAGAAGTTATCAGCCGAGGGAGGCGAGGAAAGAACATTTGTTCCCACAAAAGAATTAGAGTTCCCATTCGAGGGTGTTCCGAGGCTCCGTGGTGGAACTCTGAATCTAAGAAAAGTCGTTGTGGTAGGGGTGGGAGCCCTTGGGACCTTCTATGCAATACAATTAGCCCTAATGATAAACCTCGGTCTACTAAGGGTAAAAGAAATAGTTTTTGTTGACCCAGACACAATAGAGTTAACGAATTTTAATAGACAAGTCTTATATTGGGGAGACACAATAGGGTTGCCGAAAGCCGAGGTGATGGCTGAGCGTTTTCAGAGGATGGTAAATGGGAGCGTTATAGCGAAGTATGAGGAAGCAAGATTTGAAGATGTCGAAGATAGAATGCGAGACGCCACACTAATAATAGAGGGAGTGGATACATGGGCGGCCAGAAAAAACATAGCAAGGTTTGCGTTGAAATACAAGAGACCCCTAATCTCCGCAGGAGTAACTCTTCTATCTGGCCAGGAAACATTCTATCTGCCATTCAAGACATATTGTCCGTTTCACTCGATAAACTTAGCGAAGAAGGAGGACCCCCCAGTGGATGAGAGTTGCCTAAATATAACGCCATCAGTAATATTCACAAACATGACTATTGCTTCCTTGGCGATTCTTACGTCGATCGGAGCCAAGAATCCTCTAAATGGGGTACTGTACTACAGCTTAGAAGGATACTACAAAACCTACAAAAGATTCTATTTGGAGAAGTATGATAGGCCGTGTGGAGATTAGAGCCATTTTTTATGGGGGGCTGTTCTAGGCGGCTAGTGTTTGAGCTCAAAACTTCTCATTATTGGGCCTCTTATACGTAGTATGGGGATGGGTCTAGTTCCCCTTAGCTCCAACCGTGAGTAGGGCAAATCTTTGAGTTCTCTGATCAGTTTATAAAAGAAATTCTCTATGGTCATAATCTTTTTTCTAAATATTCTCTCCCAGCAAATCCCCAGTATTTGGTAAGGTAGAATAAGTAAGTCCCTACCAAAGTCGTCTTGAAGCAGTGAGATAAGTAGTTCATCTGGGTAGGAAGCGCCGGTAACCACATTTTCGAGGTACTCGGCGAGGTCTTCTTTGTTTATCAGACCGGTGAGCCTACTTAGTATGTTGATGAGAACATCCTTTTCTTTAGCAGGTATGGTATCGGCGGCATCCCATATGCTTCTGGGCACAGCACCTTTTATATGTTGGTATAGTGCTATCATACTATAACCCACGCTATATGCTACATTTTCTAACACTAAGTTAATATTTTTACCCAGAATTTCATTCAGAGCCATGCCATAAGCTATGAAGGCTCTGTCTACAGTCTCCGCTACCGCTGAATCACTGCACCTATATCCGCTTTTTTTAAGCTCAAAGTAGTAATCAATACCATCCACGAATTGTCCATACTCAACAATGTAAGTCTCTGGGATGAATCCCTCAGTGAATCTAGTCGTAAACTCGCTAATATCAAATATCTCAGCTTGAGCATCGATGTCAGGGAGTTTTTGGATATCCAGATTAAGATCAGATAGGTTTATGAACATATCTGGATCGATGCCTCTAAGAATAATCGCTAGCTTTATCCTCCGACGGAGGGGAGCGTAGAAATCGAAGTAGCTAGGCCGCCAGATGGATATAGCGACTATGTCTTCTCCAAAATATCTCCTCGCATAGTTTGTCAAAACTTTCTTTACATAATCTCCTATACCAAGCATTAGTGATCATCAGCAGACTGAATGTGCAAGCTCAAAAAATATTATGAATACTGTATTATTTCTAAGTGGTGATGAGAGACGAGGTCTGACTGGGTGAGGAAGCTCCAAAGGGCTGATATTCTCTTCATTGGTGTCCCCTAATGAACATTGAGAGACTCCCCACTGGAATACGAAAGCTTGATGAGCTCCTCGAGGGAGGCATACCTAAGCGCTTTTTTGTTGCTGTTACTGGTGAGCCTGGGACAGGAAAAACAATTCTATGCATGCACTACATTTGGGCTGGTCTTCAGCAAGGAGAACCTGGAATCTACATAACGACTGAGGAAAGCAGGGATAGTATTATTAGGCAAGCGGAGATGTTTGGCTGGAACTTCCTAGAATACGTGAGCTCCGAGAATCTCATAATAATTGACGCTCTTATGCGCAACAGATCCGATGAGTGGTCGCTAATAAAACTTGAGGTGGAAGAACTAGTTAATGTTATCATCAGAGCGAAAAAACGCTTCGGCTATTCTCACGCGCGTGTCGTGATAGACTCAATGTCAGCCTTTTGGCTTGACAAACCAGCGATGGCTAGAAAATATGCCTACTATGTCAAAAGAAAGCTTTATCCCTGGAATGTAACTATTCTTGCTACCTCACAATATGCTATAACTACAAGTGATGCGTTTGGCTTCGGAATAGAGCATGTAGCTGATGGCATAATAAGATTTCGAAGATCCGTTAGGAATGGTATCCTGCGCAGGTTTTTAATAATCGAGAAAATGCGGCAAACAAACCATGACAGGAGGGTCTGGGAGATAGATATTGTCCCAGGGCAAGGCATCACGCTGCTTCGTCCTCTCTCATCAGTCTCCAAAGAGGATTTCGCTTTACCTCGGAAAGTGCTTAGAAAAATTGAGGAGGCAAAAAGGAAGAAGGAGGCTGAAATCTGGGGCTCCGATAGTCATGGCGAGGCAAAGAATTATTGAGTTTATGGGTATTCGTCTAATTATCAACGACTTCGTATATGAACCATCCGATGATACCGAACTACTCGCTCAGGTTGTTTTGAACAGAGTTGCACCAAACCTAAGTGTTCTAGAAATAGGATGTGGTTCTGGCGCTATATCTATTCTCTTAGCGAAAAAAGGGTGTCATGTAACAGCTACTGATATCAACCCAATAGCCGTGGAGATAGCGAGGAAGAACGCAGAAATGAACCATGTGAAAATAAATTTCTATGTCGGGGATCTCTTCGCCGGACTAAGAAAAACATTCGATGTTGTGATCTTTAACCCACCATACTTACCAGAAGACGATTATGATTTCCTCATAAACAAGTATTATAGATTGGCTCTGATTGGTGGTAAAAAAGGCAACGAGGTCATAATAGGATTTCTCAGAGGGCTCCCTAACCACTTGAAGCCGGGAGGGGTGTCCTATTTGGTCCTATCTACTCTCTCAGATATTGATGAGATTTTTCGGTACATGGAGAGCCTCAATTTTTCCTATGAGATTATTGCCTCAAAATCATTTTTCTTTGAAAAAATATTTGTCGTGGAAATCAAATTGAATCAGACGAGATGATCCATCAATTAGCTGAGAGCACGAAACTCTGGTATTTGAGTTTCCTTAAAAATCTCTAAAATTTATCTTAGCAGTTGGATGATGAGCCTTACCCTCGCGGAGCTTCATGAAGAGGCCTAGAACTCTGATATCTTTACTATTGCTGAGCCATGGAATAGTTATCGCGATTACCTGTTCTTAACAAGGAGAACTATATAAATGGTCAATATGTTTCAAATCCTTAAGTATGCTTGGAGGCTTGATGGATAATGAGACTTCGGCTAGGATTCCACAGAGACGGTGGAAAACATGAGATCGATAGTGTTTCTTGGTGGTGCAAGAAAGATCGGAAATTCGTCTATAGGGATAAGCACAGGAAATGATCTTATACTGCTGGACTATGGAGCATCTCCATCCCATAGGACCCCTCCTGAGCTTCCCATGAGGATAAACCCGCTGAGAGTGCTTGGAGTTATAATCTCGCACGCTCATATAGATCATAGTGGAGCTGTTCCATGGTTGTTTAGAGGGGCGCATAAACCTCCTGTTATTGCGACTCCTCTCACGTTAGAACTCTCTGATCTGCTTATTAGGGATATGATTAAGCTCTCTGGAAAGTATCTCCCCTTTGGTGTCTCTGAGCTTCAGCAGATGATGTCCTCAAGTATTCCGCTTAAATATAACTCGCCAATCAAACTTGGCGATGAGTGCACAATAACGCTTCTTAATGCTGGACACATACCAGGGTCAGCTTCTGTAGTTGTGGAGATAGGTGGGAAAAAGATATGGTATACCAGCGACATAAATCTAACTGATGCATGGCTTACGGTTGGTGCGGACATAGTAAGTGACGCTGATATAGTTATCATGGAGTCAACATACTCATATAAGGATCATCCAGAAAGGAAGAGCCAGGAAAAACTCCTTGTCGAAACCGCAGAGAAAATAACTAGGGAGTACGGAGGAACATGCCTAATACCCGCATTCTCGGTTGGGAGGTCGCAGGAAGTGCTAATAACACTGATGGCCTATGGGTTTTCAAGCCCCGTTGTGCTTGACGGAATGTCGCAGATAGCCACAAACATAATGCTGGCGCACCCAGAGCTCATAACGAATTGGCATGCACTGAAGAGAGCATCTGAGAGAGCGAAGTGGATGAGAACAAAGAAAGAACGTAAGAAATATGTGAAGAAGCCATCAGCAATAGTTGCTCCTGCTGGAATGCTACTTGGCGGATGGAGTAGGTGGTACTTGGAGAGAATATTTAGTAATGAGAACAACGCTATACTTTTTGTATCATACCAGGTGCCGGGGACTCTCGGCTATAAGGTGCTCAACGAGAGGGTGATCAGCTACGATGGTAAGGAGATACCTGTAACGGCACATGTTAGATACTTTGATCTATCGTCTCATGCTGGTAAAACTCAGCTTAAGCAAATATTATCCAAATTGGAATCCCCCGAGAGGATCTTCCTTGTACATGGGGAGGAGCCACACATGATAAACTTTGCTGAGGAAATACGAGAAGAGTTTGGCTTCAACGTTATCGTTCCGAAAATTGGTGAGACATACTCCCTCTAGAGTTCTAATGCCTTAACTATGTAGCTTGGCGGAACATAGTCGACTAGAAATGTTCTCTGAGTAGCCCGATATACTTTTATTCCATCTCTAATCATCCTCTCAGCATCAACAACAAGAACTATGTGTTTTCCTTTTCTTCTTTTGGCAACTTCAAGGGCATCTCTAATGGTAGCTGATAAGTGGACATATTTTCTGTCCATAGGTTTCAGACCTTCGCGCATTATTGCATTCAATTTCTCTTTTTGTGTTCCGTGATAGAGATACTTGATCTCGCCAGCCTTGACAAGAGGGTACTCGATTCTTATATTGAGGTTCTTGCTGTGGCCATATCGTGCTCTTATGAAGATTTCTCCTTTCTCTATCTTTAGTTCAAATCTATGCTTATCGTCGGTCTTAACAACATGTAAAATGTCTTTTGATGTTACCCATGAGAATCTAGGTAGGTTTCTTATTGCTACTACCAACTTACTTAGTGGGGCATACCCATCTCCGCTGAGTTCGATGCCAAATTTATGTGGTTCATGTCGTAGGATTAGCGTTAGAAGCTTGCCGAGGCTCTTATATTTGTCCATCCCATGCACCATTACGACAAAATCTTTCTCATAAGTTCATGTGTGATCTTTAGAACATCTGTAAGCGTAAAGAATGTGTTTGGAAAGTAAAGTCCCACAACGTTTTCTCTTCCGCCGCATTTCGCTCTTTTGTCAGTAATGAACCCACAGATTCTCGTGAGGTTTAATTTAGGATCGAAGGATGCTATCCGTACCAAAAATCCATTTCTAGTGACCCCTATCATCATTGCCACCGTACTTTCTTTTTGGAGAGCATAGAACACATCATCTATGGCTGTCCGCTCTCTCAAATCACCATAGTTATATATCACATAGCTTATTTCGCCACTACGTGATGCGCGACTATACAGCTTCTTAGCCGTGGGGATTATCTGCTCCTCATATCTCTGGGCTTCTTGGTTAATCCAATCATAGATCGTATCCCAATCTCCCATAGAGATGGCCATTGTAAGGAAACCATAGATAGGGCTTTTATCGGCAATCTCTTTGAGATTTTTAAAGAGGGGAGCATCAACTACCTGTGCTAATGTCGAACTGAACATCTCTCGGAGATTCTCCGAGGGCATATTCCTACTTATTATGAATGCCCTAGCTAATCTATGTGCATATTCTAACTCATAATTTTTATAATCAACCTGGTCAACCATATCGACGAGATCCTCGGGGGCGTCCAAGGTGTCCCTAAATATGTGGTGCACTAATCCAGCTACTGATGTCGAAATGCTATACTTTCTGACCAAGATTGGATTCTCCTCATGGTAAAGAACAATTCTAGGAGGCTCTGGGTGGTGATCAAGCAGAAGGTTGCTTCCTCGGTATCTAAGTCCTCTATCGCTACGCAGCTCGATGAGTATGTCCCCATTAGCCTCCATCTTCTCTAACTCCCGCGCTCGAGGGAAGAGTACTTTGCCCTCATAGGCCTCCTTTATGTTCATTATGATTAGTGCTCTAAGGAGAAAACCTGTTGCGAAAACACCGTCGACGTCGCCATCACTAATAATGTTTACTCCATGAGTCCGAACGAAGCGGAGGATTATATCTGACATCTCTTTAGCACCAAAAAAATAGGAGAAAAGCTATTTTCTTGCATTACTAATGTTTCTTGGTCTAAGCTCGAGGGGGGTCACTCTATTCCATAGAAGGACTACTCGTGCTCTGGGCACCTCATCAACAACTTCATATCCAGTCAACTCAGAGAGCATGTATGCAAATTCCCTAACGTCCTCTATTGTTGGTTGCGAATCTCTGGGTAGTCTCTCCCTAGACCTTCCAACCCAGGAATATCCCTTGACCTCAACAAAATCTGGTTCGGCGATCTCTATTAGTCGTGCATATTCTTCTGGATACACGAGATTATAATTCTTAACGGCTGTGATTCTAAAGACTTTTCTCATATTTAGAGATGGAAGCAGCTCAAGTGTTTTTAGGAGATTCTCCCACTGTTCTCTAGCATTCCAAAGAGGTCTAGTTATCATGGACCACACCTTATAGTTTGGTCCAACAACACTCACATATATCTGATGTGGGAGTGTATGCATTTGCTCCAGAGTTCGAGGCATCGTCCCATTAGTGACAATGAAAGTTGTCATGCCCCTTTTCTTGCCCAGATAGATTATATCGTCGATTCTAGGATACATCAGTGGTTCTCCGATCAAGGAGGTGGCGAGGTGGTCTGGGCCCCTCATAGCATCTTCCCACATCTCCTTGTCAATTTTGGGATTGTAGCGTGGATCAAATGATCTAAGAGTCTTATAGTACTCCTCAATAACCTGCTCAATCAAGATTTCTGGCTCATCCCAATCGATAGCTTCTGGATCCGCTATCTTGAAGGGAGGTAAGCCAAGATCCATCCTATGAACTCTCCAACAGAAGAGACATGCTTGATTGCACTCAACGATAGGAGACCACTGTATACATCTATGGGTTCTGGTTCCAAAGAACCAATATTTGTAGCACATAATTCTTTCCTTGAGTGCCATCTTGAAGTAGTGGCATGGCTCGTATGCACCATATTTTCCTATTATCCTGTATCCTGCGTGCACCAAAGCGTCAAGGTATTCTTTAGGCATCGGTATGCTTATTAACTTTTTTGCTTCCAGACTCACAACTATCACCGCTCTACATATATGTTTTTTAATGGAATATATTTTCATCGGTTTTCCTCTGATTTTCTGGTAGTATGAGGGAGCCAGCTGGGATAGGTTGACTACGTGTGGTGTAAAGAGTGGTATTGGGAATAAAATTTATAGACTTTCAAACTGGGAGCAAGCGGGCTCTAGGGATCGAGAAAGGCGTATTTGTGCGTTATTTCGATGAAAGAATCGATCTAACCAAAAATCTTGTTCTTCCAATATTTATTGATGCTCACTCTCATATCCTCAATTATGTTGTGAGGGCTAATTGGATTAATTTGACGAATGTTAGATCTAAGAGGGGTCTTTTCAACTTGATTCAGGAGGTTCTTGATATAAGAGGGATTTTTCTCGGGCAGAACTTTGATGAGTCAAAGTGGCCAGAGAGGGACTATCCGACAAGACGTGAGTTAGATGATATATCTAGAGAAAAACCAATATTTTTGCTTCGCGTTGATGGTCATCTAGCTGTTGTTAATACCTATCTAATAGAGAAACTTAGGCTACCAAAAGAGATATTCAAGGATTTCGAGAATGGTATTGTTGTGGAAGATAATGTGTATTTGGTCATCCGAAGACTGATAGATACATATGGATTAGGACTGTCTATTAGTGCTCTCAGAAATATCCTCTCCCTTGGCATAGGAGTTGCTGCTGACATGGGCTCAATATTGTCGCCCTCGGCTAGGTTGAAGGAAAAATTAAAACATCTTGTTGAGACATATTTCTACTTCTACATAGGGAACTTAGAGGAACTTCTTTCAGAGGGTCTAGGTAGGATTTTATCTAGGTATGGGGGCATAATCACTGGCCTAAAGATAATTGCTGATGGTTCAATAGGCGCAAGAACAGCCTACCTGTTTGAACCCTACAAAGATGATCCAAACAATAGGGGTCTTCTCCTAGTGCCAGAGGAGCATTTGGACGAGTTAGTTAAACTGGCAAATAAACTACGCGTACAACTTGCGATCCACGCCATCGGTGATGCCGCTATAGACGTAGTCATAAATGCTTATAGGTACTCAGATCCCAAACTTAGGCATAGAATAGAGCACCTTGAGATGCCGCACGATGATCACATAGAGAAGCTCGCTAAGTATGGTGTAGTACCATCGATGCAACCAAACTTCATCGCCAATTGGCAGCAGAGGGGTGGTCTATATGAGCATAGATTAGGTTGGGAGCGTGCAAGGAAAATGAATCCTCTTAAAACAATACTTGCTAAGCGTGGGCTAATAGCATTTGGAAGTGACAACATGCCACCAGGCCCTTTATATGGGATATATGGCGCTATGGTACACCCTCTCGAAAACGAAAGACTGGAATTTTCGGAAGCAGTTCAGTGTTACACATGTCACTCAGCATACTCAATGTTTATCGAGGACAAATTAGGGAAGCTAGAGGAGGGATATACTGCATCATTCATCGTCTTAGAAAAGATGGATATAAGTAATCCTCAAAGAATAAGAGAAGCAAAGATTCTACGAATTTTTGTCAGGGGTACGGAGATTCCCAGTTGAACAATAAAACTATGAGTTTAGCTTTCTAACAAATTTCAAAGTAATTTTACTCTAGACTAATTCAGATTAGACTAATTCGGATCATATTGTGGGTGGTATACAATAGAGCTTAAATTCGTGAACAGAAAGAGGGCCCCCCAATTCCTCTAACACTTAAGCAGCTAGAAATGGTTCTAGAGCATACTGGAAGCTAGTAGCGGCGAAATACTTTGATGCTTGCTTCAGACAAATTTTTTGCGTATCGAGGTAGTAGTATCAGGAAGAAAGAATATGAAAACCCGTAGATTTATAATTCCACAATGTGGCTTGTCATTAATCATTAGGGTATAAGTATGCGTCAGAGTGGTGGGGAAAATGGGGAAGAAGAAGAGGCGAGGATTCTTCGATGATTTCTTCGAAAGATTTTTCGGAGATTTTGACATAGAGTTCCCAACGGAGTCAGAAGTCTCTGGATACTCAATAGAGGTACGCACGACACCAGAAGGAACAGAAGTTCGGGCAAAAGTTCATGGGAATGTAGATGTTGAGAAGTTCAAGAAGCAACTAGAAAACATGTATCCAGGCGCCAAAATAATCATTGAGACGCCCGAAGGAGTATACGGAAGCGAGGAGGAAAAGGAATCATTCATAAGGATAGAGAAGCGTGAGACTATCAAGGAAGTAGAAGAAGAGAAACAACCAGAGCCTACAAGAGGTGGTATTAGGATCACTTTTAGAGATGGTAAACCAATCATCTTTAGGGATAATAAATCGTCAGAACTGATGAGAATTGAGAAAAAGGAGACAATCAGCGAGGGTAAGTCAGATGAGTCACAAAAGGAGGGTAAGGCTGTCAGAATAACGTTTAAGAATGGAAAACCAGTGATCAAGAAAATCGAGTAAGACTACTGGTGCGAAGACCTATGGCTAATATAGAGACTCTCCTCTACATAGTCAAGGATGGAAGAGTTCTGCTGATATTGAAAAAGAGGGGCCTAGGAGCGGGCCTATATAATGGCGTCGGCGGAAAGGTGGAGGAAGGGGAGACCCCGCTTCAAGCGGCCGTTAGGGAGTGCGAAGAGGAAATAGGTGTAAAACCGGTCAGAGTGAGGTGGGTAGGGCTCCTAGAATTCTACAATGATGGCTCGTTATATGGT
>Ga0190311_1000336_pt1 | contig 15159 bp, 16 predicted proteins | sample 48700789_MG_FD_165037 | JGI IMG/M metagenome (GOLD analysis project Ga0190311, IMG submission 165037) | Hydrothermal vent sediment bacterial communities from Southern Trench, Guaymas Basin, Mexico - 4870-07-8-9_MG | ecosystem: Environmental > Aquatic > Marine > Hydrothermal vents > Sediment ...
CGCTCCATGCCCTACCCCGACCCTCCCCGCCCTACCTCAATCCCCTATATGTAGGTGCTCACAGATCGTGAGCTAGCCTTTTTGCCCTTGTGGGCGTGCTTAGCTCGTGGTGGAGAGGGCTAGGAGGAGCAGGTACGATATATACGCAGATGTCCTAGATGCCATCAGGAGGAACGCTCCCTGTACGCTCACCAGGGCCTCTTACGGTGCTAGGATGCCCCTAGATAGGGCCAGGGAGGTCGTGAGGAAGCTCCTTGGGGCTGGGCTAATTGATGTAGTGCTCATAGGGGGCCGTAGGCACTACGTGCTAACGCCAAGGGGAGCTGAGTTCTTAGAGCTCTACAGGCGCCTAAAGGCCCTCTTAGCACCCATAGAGCGATCACATTAGGTGCTTACTTGATGTGAGCTTCCCTTTTAGCCCTTCCCGCCAGGGTGTGCTTGGTGGTGCTATTGGAGGGCAGGAGGAAGGTAGTAGTCCCAGATGGCGCTACCGTAGAGCTTGGGCTCGTGGACGGCGACCTCCTAGTTGGCTGGGATGCCGTAATCAGGGGCGAGGGCACGCCACCGAGGGTGGTCGTGAAGGGCGTAGCGAAGTTCAAGGGCGATTGTACTGTTCAAGCGAACCTAGAGGCTAGGAGGGTGGAGTGTAGGAATGGCGATCTAGAAGTAGCTGGCGACCTAAGGGCCAAGACCAGGATACGCATTAAGCATGGCTCACTAAGTGTTTCTGGCTCCCTTGAAGCAGATGTAGTTGATGTTGATAGGAAGCTGATCGTCAAGGGGAAGGCAGAGGTAAGGGAGGCAAGCGTTGGCGGTAATCTTGAGTCCTTTAGCGAGTTCAGGGCAGATAGCATAAGCGTTGGTGGAACCCTAATTGCCCATGGTCCCCTCAGGGCCAGGAAGGTAAGCGTTGGCGGTGTAGCTAGGCTAGCAGGCGAGGTTGAAATTGAGGAGCTAGATGTAGGTGGTCATGCCAGCCTAGCTGGTGGCCAGGTCGGGAAGGTGGATGTAGGTGGCAGCCTTGAGGCAAGTGGTGGGCTCGTGTTCAACGATATAGATGTTGGTGGCTCCGTGGTCCTAGCTGGTGGTAAGGGGGGCGATATAGATGTTGGTGGCATTCTGGTGTCCAAGGGACCCCTAGAGTCCTTTGGGTCCATAAATGTCGGTGGGCGGGTTGAGCTACAGGGGCCATCTAGGGGCCAGGCCATAAGCGTTGGTGGTAGCCTGAGGGTAGATGGAGACCTTGAGCTGGCCTCTAGCCTCAAGGTCGGTGGGACAGCTAGGATAGCTGGTCGCCTCCTAGCTAGCTCCATCAGCGTTGGCGGGGAGCTGAGGGCCGAGGAGGTTAGGGCCATAGATAGCATCAAGGTAGGTGGCCTCCTCTCAGCACCAGGTGGCATTAGGGCGAGGTACGTTGAGGTAGGCCATAGGGGCCGTATTGAGGGGCCAGTTAGGGCTAGGGAGGTTAGGGTGCGATCTAGGGCTAGGGTAGAGGACATATGGGCAGATGATATAACGCTTGAGGAGCGCTCAAGGGCCAGGAACCTATACGGCAGGCGGATATACATTGAGCGTGGCTGCGTTGTATCAGGTGAGGTCAAGTACGTAGATGAGCTCGTGGTTGAGGAGCACGTGAAGCTAGCTAGGGAGCCAGAGAAGGTGGAGAGACCAGAGGACATAGGGCTTGGTGAAGCTACGTAGGAGCACTTATACGACAGATGCCCCCGTCCTACTGGTGCTTGAGATTGGTGCTCCTTAGGGTCGCTAGGGTTGAGTCCTTTGAGACGGTTGAGGGGGAGCTAGGCAGGCGCATAGAGCTCGTGGAGGAGAAGCCCGCCACGGCTTCCATAACGCCAGCTGGCCCCCAGCCAGAGGAGGTCAGGTTGGCCCACGAGCTAGCGCAGACCATGTTCCAGGCCATGCAGATGCACATACCCATGTTCAGGGCCAGTCGCAGGGTGAGGAGCCCTAAGATAATCCTCTTCCTAACTGAAGCTGAGTGCGAGGAGCTAGGCTTGGAGTTCAACGTAAACCAGCTCTACGATGTTGAGTTCTTAAATGGCACGATAAGGTTCAAGAGGGTTGAGTAAGATCTACTAGCTCCCTAAGCCTATCGCCATGCTTCTCAAGGAGGCGCCTCAAGGGCCTTGTTATATCCATGCTGAGGGCCTCATCTATGCTAACCCACCTAGCATCAAGGGCATCGGTAGCTGGCCTTAGCTGGCCTGAGATTGGGCGTGCTACGTAATCAACGATGACGTAGTGGTAGCGCACACGGCCTTCCGCATCCCTCCTTATGACCTCTACTACATCAAGGACATCTAGCACCTCTACTAGGAGGCCAGTTTCCTCCAACACCTCCCTAACGACGGCTTCCCTAAGGCGCTCCCCTAGCCTGACCACGCCACCAGGGAGGCTCCACTTCCCCCTCCCTGGCTCACTAGCCCTTCTGACGAGCAGGAGCCCCTTCCCTGAGATGACGGCTGCAGCAACAGCTACAACGGGCGCAACTGGGTACTCACGCCTCAAGGCCGAGGGCCTAAGCAGCAAGCAGCTTATTATGCCTACCCCCTCCCGCCCTTGGGAGGCCAGCTGAACTCCACCAAGCCCAGCAGCCTTAGGGCATCTAGCAGCCCCTCGGCGTAGGAAGCAGCAGCTATGCTAGTTATGTGCTTCCCAGCCTCTAAGAAGCGTTCTGCATCTTCCTTATACCGCCTAGCTAGGTCAATTACGTGCTCTACTTCCCGCTCCCCTATGGTCCTACTGCCTCTCCTAGTGGATAGGGTTGAGAAGGCAAAATCAAGATTGCCTATGTACTTCTCAGAGAGCTCCTCTGCCCCCTCGGCCTTACGCTCACGGCTAGCTGGGCTAAGGGGCCTCTGGCTTGCTACCCAATCTGGCGCACCAGCGAGGGTCCTCAAGGCCTCTGCCTCCATGAAGTGTAGGTCGCCTGGGATTACGATGGCATGTGGTGGTGGCCCGAAGTCCTGCTCTAGGAGCTCCCCTACTGCATCGGCCCTTACTACTGGCTCAGGCGATCCAGCCCTCGCAACCCCTATGGCCAGCGTGCTAGGCCCAATTACGCCCTCGCCTAGCTCATCCTCAAGCTCAAGTAGGAGCTCTAGGCCCTCCTTGATGGTCATGAAGCGCCCTTCCTCAGCTCTCGCATCAAGGAGGCATAGGGTGTGGAGCCCCCTGGCCCTGTTCTCAGCAATAGCCCTGTATGGTGCCTCTGAGAGGAGCCCTCCCTCACGGTAGGTGATAGTGGCCGTCCTACCGAACTTGTAGGCCTGGAGGCCAGTTAGGCCTATCACAGCCGATATTATGCTTGGGGCATGGATCAGCCTCGTCCTTATGCCTAGCCCCTCTGCCCTAAGCCTAATGGCCACGTGCGTTGTAGCTACCATTGGGTCGCCTGGGACTAGGAGGGCTACATCACGACCAGCTAGGGCCTCACCTATTAGTGGCTCTGCATCTTGCTCCTCTAGGACGTGCCTGCTTACGAGCTCTACGGGCTTGCCTAGGAGGGTCTCAAGCCTGCTTATGGATACCCCTGGCATGAGGCTTGTGTATAGCTCTAGGAAGACCACATCTGCCTTCTTAGCTGCTGAGAGGCCCTTAAGAGTCATGCCCCCCTCATCGTAGAGGCCAAGGCCAATGAAAGTAAGCGTGCCTGCCACCTCAGCGCACCGACCTTATATAAGGAAGGGGAGCGATAAGCGTGAGGTGGTGGAGATTGACTAGGCCCCTTAGGCTATCTAGCTGGGCGATGTCCGTTGAGTATGCCATAAGGGATGTCGTAGTGCCAGCCAAGGAGCTAGAGCGCAAGGGCAGGAGGATAATATACTTGAACATAGGAGATCCAGTTAAGTTTGATTTTGATACGCCAGAGCACGTAAAGGAGGCGCTCTGCAGGGCCGTGAGGGAGGGCAAGAACTGGTATGGGCCATCTGAGGGCCTGTTAGAGCTCAGAGAGGCCATCTGCGAGAAGGAGAAGCGATATAACGATGTTGATATAACGCCAGATAAGGTAATCATAACGCATGGCGTATCAGAGGCCATCAGCTTCCTCACGACAGCAGTGCTGGAGCCTGGGGATGAGGTGCTAGTGCCAGGGCCAACCTACCCACCATACATATCCTATCCAAAGCTATGTGGAACTAAGCCCATTCCATACAGGACGGTTGAGGAAGAAGGTTGGAAGCCGGATGTAGATGACCTAAGGGCGAAGGTAAGTGAGCGCACTAAGCTACTGGTCTTGATAAACCCAAATAACCCATGTGGGACCGTTTACGATCAGAAGACAGTTAAGGCCATATTGGATGTAGCTGGTGAGCATGGCCTGCTGGTGGCCTCAGATGAGATCTACGATAGAATTGTATTTGAGGGGAAGTTCAAGAGCACAGCCTCCCTAGCCAAGGACGTGCCCGTCGTGGGCCTAAATGGCTTCTCAAAGACGTACCTCATGACGGGCTGGAGGCTTGGCTACCTCTACCTCCACGATCCAGAGGGCACCCTTGATGAGCTCCTTGAGACGATACTGAAGCTAGCTAGGGTTAGGCTCTGCCCAAACACGCCAGTTCAGGTAGCAGCTATTGAGGCGCTGAGGGGGCCACAGGATCACGTAGCGGAGATGGTTGAGAAGCTGAGGAGGCGTAGGGACCTAGCCTACAAGCGCTTAAACGAGATAGAGGGCATAAGCACGGCTAAGCCAGAGGGGGCCTTCTACATATTCCCAAGGGTTGAGGGAATTGGCTCTACTTGGAAAACGGATAAGGACTTCGTGCTAGAGCTGCTGAGGGAGGAGGGCGTCCTAGTAGTCCACGGCTCTGGCTTCTGCCCCACCTACGGCCCTGGCCACTTCAGGGCTGTCTTCCTACCGCCTGAGGAGCTGCTTGAGGAAGCCTTCGGCAAGCTAGAGGCGTTCATGGAGAGGCACGTAAGCCCATAGTGCTCTTGCTTCCCCCTAGCGCTCAGCCCTTAATGCTTAATAAGGCTTGAGGGGCTAAGGAGCTTGGAAGGCGAAGGCCTTGCCCACATACGACCTGGTGGTAGTTGGCCACTTCGCACTAGATGTGATAATAAGGCATGGAAGGCCAGTTCAGGGGGCATTAGGGGGGCCACCTACCTATGCCTCGCTAGCAGCTAGGAAGCTAGGTGCATTAGTCAGCGTAATATCAAAGATAGGAGATGACTTCCCAGCTGAATACATGCGCTTCCTAAACATGAGCGGCCTAGACCTCTCTGGCCTTAAGGTAGTTGAGGGGGCGCCCACGACCAACTACGTGCTTGAGTACCTAGATGGCGAGAGGAAGCTAGTTCTAAAGGCCAAGGCCCCACCGATAGCACCTGGTGATGTGCCCCCTGACCTAATGGCCAAGGCCGTGCTCGTATCGCCGATAGCAGGTGAGGTCTCCAACATAATAATCTCGGAGCTGAGGAGGCACTCTGAGTTCCTCTGCCTTGACCCACAGGGCCTCGTCCGCTCCTTTAGGCCAGATGGCGCTGTTGAGCTTAAGAGCTGGTTTGATGCCTCCGTCCTAAGCATAACGGACATCTTCAAGGCCTCCTTCCGTGAGTATGAGCATGTAATTGGGACTAAGTGGATAAGGGAGGGCATCTCAAAGCTACACAGGCTAGGCGTGGGCATAGTGATAATAACGCTAGGTGAGGATGGCTCCCTCATCTCCACCCAGGGAGGCATATATGCTATCCCAGCCTATGAGACGAACGTAGTTGAGACGACTGGGGCAGGCGATGCCTACATAGGCGCCTTCCTAGCTGAGTACGTACGTGGTGAGGACCCCGTCTGGTGTGCCTGCGTTGGCTCTGCTGCAGCATCCTTTGTCGTAGAGGCCTTTGGCCCCTCTAGGTTTGGCGAGAGGGATGAGGTGCTAGCTAGGGCTCAGGAGCTCTACGATAGGGTAGTAAAGGTTTAATGGCCTCCTAGCCCTGGGCAGCTGGCCTTGGGGAAGATAGCTAGGGGACAGAAGTGCAGCGTGATAGGCTGTGATAAACCTGCAGTTCGCTCCCTCCCAGCCAGCAAGGTAATAGATGCTGGCCTTAGGGTTGGGGAGGGCCGTAGGGCCTATCTATGCAAGGAGCACTACAAGGAGTTCAAGCGTAGGACGAAGAAGGAGCGTAAGATTGAGCGCTGGAGGCACATGGCCTACTTCTAGGGGCTAGGGGAACCAATTTAAGTAATGCCTTCTTATGCGCCTAGGCCAGGCGGTGGCAGGTGCCTTGGTGGGCGTGGAGTACTTGGTCATAGATAAATCAGGCCGTGAGCACGAGCTAGACCTAACCGACATAGACGCCTGCCCTCCCGTGGCCCAGGACGAGCTACTTAGGCAGTTCATACTTAGCGAGGAGGTCGGGCGCATACCACATGAGGCACCAGCCCACATAAAGCTCATGCAGAGGCTGGAGCTCGTGGATTACGAGCCAGCTAGCGATGTAGGGCACATGCGCTTCTACCCAAAGGGAGCCCTAATGAAGGACCTAATTGAGGATTGGGTTCTAAACGTGGCCCTTAGCCTTGGCGCCATGGTGATAGAAACGCCAACCATGTATAGGGCAGACGAGCCTGATATAAGGGCACAGGCAGAGCGATTTATAGAGAAGGACTACAAGCTTGATGTAAATGGGAAAAAGCTCTTCCTCCGATTCGCAGGTGATTTCGGCCTCTTCAGGATGATGAAGAACGCTAGGATGAGCGTTAGGCAGCTGCCAGTTAGGGTATTTGAAATAGCCCCAAGCTACAGGCTTGAAACACGCCGTGAGTGCGTTGGCCTAAGGCGGATGAGAAAGTTCACCATGCCCGACCTCCACTGCTTCTGCAGGGACCTAGAGCAGGCTAAGGAGGAGTTCAGGCTCCTCACGCTGAAGTACGCTGAGCTCCTGAGGGGCCTCGGCCTTGACTTCGTCCACGCCTATAGGGCTGAGAGGGCCTTCTACGAGGAGAACCATGATTTCTTCGTAAAGGTAGCTGTTGAGTTGGGCAAGCCCACCATGGTCCAGCTCCTGCCAGAGCGCAAGCACTACTGGGCACTTAAGAACGAGTTCCAATATGTTGATTCTGTCGGCAAGAACTTCCAGCTCTCAACCGTCCAGATAGATGTAGAGGATAGCGAGCGCTATGGCATCACATACACAGACGTGGGCGGCTCCGAGAGGGGCTGTGTGATCGTGCACTCAAGCCCAGGAAGCATAGAGAGGCTGATGTGTGCTGTGCTTGAGGAAGCTGCTAAGGCCATAAAGGCGGGTAGGCTAGCCATGGTACCGACCTGGCTCTCGCCCACGCAGGTCAGGTTGATACCAATAGCCGATAGGCACCTAGAGTACGCCATAAAGGTAGCTGAGGAGCTCGTGGGGACAGGCATAAGGGCAGATGTAGATGATAGGAAGCACACCATGGATTGGAAGGTAAGGGCAGCTGCTATGGAGTGGGTGCCCTATGTGGGCGTGGTCGGCGATAGGGAGGTACGTGAGGGGCGTGTTATGGTAACCATAAGGGCCAAGTCGGAGCCAAATAGGCCATATAAGGTCAGCATGACAGTTCAGGAACTAAGGGATACCGTCCTAAAGGAGCTAGAGGGCAAGCCGAGGAGGCCAAGCTACTTACCAATGCGACTATCCATGAGGCCTGGCTTCAGGAGCTAGGCCATTTGACTGCCTAGCTTAGAGTACGACGGCCCTTAGGGCCTTTACACCCTTCTTAACCCTTAGGGCATCTGCTAGCTCCCTTATCTGCCTTGCCTCCCCTCTAACAGCTAGTACTTCAAGGCAGTCTTCTTCTGTCAGATGGATGTGTAGTGTAGCTGCTATTATCCCATCGTGCTCATGCTGTATTTCAAGTAGCTCCTCCACTAGGCCTGGCTTGCCATGCTCATATATCATCACGATAGCACCATTTACCATCCCGCTGAGCTCCTTGGAGCTTTTTAGCTCAGCTAGGAAGGCCCTCATGGCATCCTGTAGTGCCTTTGAGCGGTTTGGATAGCCTATATCCATGACTACCTTATCAAACTCTGCTAGTAGGTCGGAGGGAACCGATATGCAGATACGCTCTGTCCTCTTCATGCCTATAGGACTATGCTGCTGCCCCTTTTTAACACTTGCCCCCAATAGCCTTAGGGGCTCCATTGGCCACCGAGCTCAAGGCAGGCAGCATAAGAGTACGCCTAGTGTGGTTTGATAGCCTTGGGGCGAAGAGCAGCTGCCTCCTAGTCAAGACGCCAGATGTGAGAGTGCTAGTAGACCCAGGGGCAGCAGCAATGCAGCCTAGCTTCCCCCTGCCGAGCCATGTGAAGGAGGAGCTTAAGCTAAGGGCCTACAGGGCCATAGAGGGGGCAGCCAGGAGGGCAGATGCCGTAATCATAACGCACTACCACTACGACCACCACGTACGCTTTGACTTCCCAATAGATGCTAGGTCTATCTACGCTGGCAAGGTAATATGGGCTAAGGATCCAAACTGCTACATAAATAAATCACAGTGGAGCCGTGCTAGGCTCCTCTTCAGCCAGATGTGCCAGGAGCTAGCTGGCCAGGACCTTAAGGAGCTCATAGTGAGGCCAGGGCAGAGGGAGTTTAAGGACCCAATGGCGGGCCTCAGGCTAGCTGCTGAGAGGGACTTCGGTAGCTACCGTGCTAGGAGGGAGGAGCTCCTAGCCAAGGGGCGGGCCTGGTTCAGGAGGCTAGCTGAGGAGCTCTGGGCCAAGCAGCCCTGGCTGCCAAGCCACCTTGAGCTAGGCCCAACCACGGTGGAGTTCGTTGATGGGCGTGAGGTAGAGGTCGGCCACACGACCATAAGGTTCGCTGGGCCCCACTTCCACGGCATTGAGTACGCAAGGGTGGGCTGGGTCCTATCCATAGTGGTTGAGAGGGGCGAGCACAAGCTCCTGTTCAGCTCGGACCTCCAGGGCCCCGTGATAGAGGATTACGCCGAGTGGATCGTGGCCGAGGACCCCGACCTGCTCATCCTAGATGGGCCTCCCACCTACCTGCTGGGCTACATGATGAACAGGATCAACCTGCGCAGGGCCATGGGGAACATCTGCCGAGTGATCAGGGCCGTGAGGGCGGACCCGATAATCCTGGACCACCACCTGCTGAGGGAGGCCCGCTACGCTGAGCGCCTCTCAGAGGTCTATCGGGTCGCTAGGGAGGCTGGCAAGCGTGTCCTAACGGCTGCTGAGCTAATGGGGCAGGAGCCCGTGGTCCTGAGGGCAAGCCGAGGGCAGGGCCTGCTCTATAGCCCGTGATGGCGTATGGCCCTGTACTAAGCACACTCCTCAATAACGGCAGCAGCTATGCTGAAACCCGTGCTGTACTTGCATGGTCCCCGCCATGCCTCCCTCTGCCCACGGGCTCCCTCAGCACTCAAATTCCCAAGTAGGCCCCGTGAGCGCCCTTATGATGGCCCCCTCTATGATGAATATGGCTTCATCAATTACCTCAACATCGCTTGGTGAGCATGGGTAGGATTCCTTAACACGGCCACTATCAACTACTATAACGGCGTTCTCAACAGCTATGTAGAGCTTACCGCCTACTAGCTCAGCATCAATTGGGCTATCAACGAGGTACTCAAGTACCTTGGAGCCAGATGTATCCGTGAGGATCACCCTATCTGGGAGGCAGAGCAATATCCTATCTGGTGCTATGAAATCAGCATCCCTTATGCCACTAAAGGCATCTGTGCGCCAGGTGATGTGGCCGCTTAGCTCCATGATGAATAGCTCATCCTCCCTAGCCACTAGGAGCTCATTAGGCCCAGCGAACTCTACATCAACTAGGCCAGTTAGGCTTGAGTTATGCCAGATGGTCTGGCAAGTTGCATTCAAGATCCTAACGCCCCCTGCATCTGCCACTAGCGTTAGCTCACCGAGCACATCTATGGCGTAGGCACCAAGCAGGTACGGGTAGGCCCAATCCAGCTTTATTATGCCATCCCTCCTGGCTAGCTCACCAGCCCAGCACTCACCAGTATCGCCAAGCCTAGCTACGTAGTAGACACGGCCATCTAAGCCTATGGCCATATCGGGGACCTGGAGCTGGTCGGGGCTTGGGTAGGGCAGGGATGTGTTGTACGGGTAGTGCATTATGGCCGTGAGGGGCCTTCCTACAGCTGGCTTGATGGGCTCTGGCTCTCCTGGCACTAGCTTGGCCATCTCAATAACAGCCCTCCTGAATATAGGGCGCCAATCCCCAACCTTGCCAGGCCCTATTAAGTCAGGTATTGGCTCCTCTATGCCGTAGAGCTTGTTAACTGGGTTCTTGAAGTTTATGCGAGCCCACCAGGGCTGGCCTAGGACGGCTAGGTTGTTCATCAGCTTAGCTGGGTAGTCATCCGATACCTCTGGCTGCATGTGCCCCTTCTGCCCCTGCAGCCTCAGGTAGGCCCCCTTGAACCGACCTATGAAGCGGAATGCCTCCCTCTCCTCCCACCAGGCTACGTTATCAGGTGATGGATCAAAGCCAGCTGAGTATCGGCCGAATAGGTTATCGTGCGTATCGGCCCTGTGGGCAGCACCGAGGTAATCGCAGCAGGCTAGGACGCTATGGGATGGCCCCTCGCAATCTATGTAGAACTTAACGAGATCTGGGTACCTCCCAACGCAGCAGGCAGCCATGGTTACGCCAAATGACCAAGATAGTATGCCTACGTTGCCTGGATCTACGTAATCAAGCGATTTCACGTACTCCACTACACACCTAAGGGCATCCTGATCTACTGGCCCATTCTTATCGCCAGTTCCCTCGCTCCTGTAATCACCTGGCCCCCTACCAGGTGCGTTGAAGTAGACCTCAACTATGCCGTACTCGGCAACTGGGACCTGCCTATGCTTAAGTGAGGCTGGCCCCATTACCCCAGCACCAAGGCCGCCTGGGACGAACACAACAGCAGCAAAATGCCCCTCGCCTACTGGCTTGAATATGCGAACGTAAAGCCTATGCCCTTCATCTGTTCTAACAAGGTATCCCTCTACTACCTCAACGTTATATCCGCCTTCCTCGTCTATCAGTTCTATGCTGCTTGGAAGCTGAGGCCCAGTTGGAGGCCATATCCGACCCCAGAGCAACCAGAGGGATGCTAGGGCGATGACGGCTACGAGAACCACCACTAATGCTACGACCTTGGCCCTCATCATGTGCTCATCCAGCCCGTTCGTATAAAAGGCTTGTGGCCGAGCAGGGTGAAGTGCTTATAGGCTCGCTAGGTCGTTTTGCTGCGATGGGCGTGGAGCTGCCAAGGCAGCCAGAGGTAAATATAGGCATGGTCGGGCACGTAGATCACGGTAAGACGACCATAGTAGAGGCCATTACTGGCGTCTGGGCAGCTAGGCACAGCGAGGAGCTAAGGCGTGGCATCACCATAAAGCTTGGCTACGCAGATGCACCTGTTTACAGGTGCCCAGTTTGCGATGAGCCCTCCAACTACTCCACTAGCCCCATCTGCCCCAACTGCGGTGCTGAAACCACGTTTGAGCGTGGCCTTAGCTTCGTAGATGCCCCTGGCCATGAGGCCCTGATGGCCACCATGCTATCTGGTGCAGCCGTCATGGATGGTGCCGTCCTAGTCATAGCTGCTGATGAGCCCTGCCCACAGCCCCAGACGAGGGAGCACCTAGCTGCCCTTGATATAATGGGCGTTAAGCACGTGGTAATCGCTCAGAACAAGATTGACATAGTAAGCAGGGAGAGGGCGCTTGAGAGCTACCAGGAGATACTACGCTTCACAGAGGGGACGGTTGCCGAGGGGGCGCCTATAATACCTGTTTCAGCACAGAGGAGAGTGAACATGGATGCCCTTCTGTGGGCCATAGAGCGCTACATACCAACGCCAAAGAGGGACCCAAGCAGGCCACCCCGCATGTACGTTGTTCGCTCCTTTGATGTAAATAAGCCTGGGACGCCAGCTGAGAAGCTAGTTGGTGGTGTAATAGGTGGAACCATTATACAGGGCAAGTTCAAGGTAGGGGATGAAATTGAGATCAGGCCTGGGATAAAGGTTGGCACGAGGTATGAGCCCCTCTTCACGGAGATAACAAGCCTCCATGCAGGTGGTAGGCCAGTTGAGGAGGCAACCTGTGGTGGCCTGGTCGGCGTTGGCACTAAGCTAGATCCATCGCTAACGAAGGCAGATGGGCTCGTGGGCAACGTGGTAGGGGAGCCTGGGACGCTACCACCAGTAAGGGATGAGCTAACACTTGAGGTAGAGCTCTTTGAAAGGGCCATAGGCACAAAGGACATGGTGAAGGTTGAGGCCATAAAGAAGGGGGAGGCCCTCCTCCTAGATGTGGGCACGGCCGTAACGGCAGGCATAGTAGTTCAAGCCTCTAAGGGCGTGGTTTCGCTTAAGCTCAGGAGGCCAGTTTGTGCAGAAGATGGGGCTAGGGTTGCCTTAAGTAGGCGGATAGGTCGCTGGAGGCTAATAGGCTATGGGATCATCATCTAATGGCCTAGGGTAGCTCAATTGCGATTTCTACTTCCTCCCCAATAGCCTTCTCTACGAGGCCCTCAAGGGACCTACGCTCATCCTCTATCTTAGCCCTAAGCCTCTCAAGCTTAGCCTTAAGGGACCTCTCACGGCCCTCTAGCATCTCAAGCTCCTTCTCAAGGCCTGAGATCTCCTCCTCTAGGGACCTAAGCTCCTCAATCAAGTTCCTTGCCTCCTCGGATTCCCTAATGGCCCTTATGGTCTCAACTGCCTTCCTAGATCTACCTTGAAGGCCTAGTAAGGAGCCTGAGAAGGCTTCCTTAAGCCACCTCTCAAGCTTCTCAACTTTGCTGGGCTTTAGCGTTATGATGCCCCTATTCAAGCACTCCTCTACCTTCCTCAGCAGTGCCTTGAGGCCAGGGTAGCCTTCTTCTTCGCTCGCAAGGGCTGAAACAGGATCGGATAGGTAAGCATTTAGCAGGGCAGCCTCACCTGGCCCTAGGGACACAGCCCCTGCTTCAGAAGAGGACCTAAGCTTTAGCAGGGCCTTCCAAGCATGCCTTAGCTCTGTCCTAAGCTCTATGGATAGGTTCTCAAGCGCTTCTTCTGCCTCCCTTAGCTTCCTCATTACATCTGAGGCCTCAATTGCCTCCTCAGCTTCCCTTAGCTCCTCAAGCTTCTTCCTGACTTCCTCCTCCTTCAGCGAGATAGCCCCTAGCTCTGCCTCAACTGCCCTTAGATCGGATATGAGCTTCTCAAGCCTTGAGGCCAGTGATGCTACTTCGCCCTCAAGCTCAAGGGGCTCGCACATGCCGAGCAGGGAGCCAAGGCCTCTTACTACATCGCCGACCTTCCTCCAGGCCCCCCTCAGCTTCCTCCTAGCTATTATCATGTATGGATCCATTTGGGCGAGGAGGCCACCCCACTCACCGCCTATGGCATTGTAGAGGCGTGCTAGGTCCTTCTGCAGCCCCTCTATGGCCTCCCTTGAGAGCTCCTCTGGCACATCAATGGTGCTGATTAGGCCAGAAACCTTCTTATGGAACCTAATGGCTGCCCTACCAGCCCTGTGCTTACGCCTATCCTTATCAGCTAGGCACTTCTCCCCCTCATTCCTTATCCTCTCGCAGGCTTCCCTTACATCCTTAATGGCCTTCTCAGCATCCTTCCTAAGCCTAGCCCACTCCTTCAAGATGGGCTTCATGGCCCCAGCCAGCTTTGATTTAAACCAAGGCACGAGGTCGGTTAGGGCTACCCTAGCCAATATGGACCCTCAAGGGTAGCTAGGGGCAGAACTATTAAGGTTTTCAGCTCCCCAGGGTTAGGTAGCTGAGAACTCCTTGCGCCTAAATACGGCATAGGCAAGGGAGGCCACCAAGAGGCCAGCATATGCAATTAGGCCAGCTAGCAGGAGGCAGGCCTCAATAGTATAGCCAACTAGTGCTATTGGGACATAGGCAGATATGGCAGCGAAGACCACGCCCATGGCAGTTGCTATGCCGACCAGCCAGGGGGCCCAGGGCTGGGCCCTTAGGAAGCCATAAGATGTGGCTACGTGGAGCACTACGAGCATGGCCACGTGGAACATGTAGGGGCTCCAGAGGACGAGCGTGGCAGCCATTAGGCCAGCTGCTACGGCATGTGCTAGGGCAAGTACCCTCCTCGCCCCCTCGCCCATGCGACCACCTTCCCGCTTAAGGCCACATGGCTTAAAAGGCTCTGGGCTCAGTGGGCCATGGGATGTCGCTTAGGGAGCTATACACAAGCCCAGCCCTTAGCTTCCTAGCCTCTGAGAGGCCATTTGAGGAAGCTGAGTGGGCCTTCCTAGGCGTCCCACTTGATGTATCAAGCTCAAATAGGCCAGGCTCAAGGCTAGGCCCCCTTGCTATAAGGCAGGCCTCTAAGGCCCTAGAGCTCCACAGCCTGCTAACCAGCTCCAACCTGCCCTCTCTATCTGTCTGCGATGTGGGCGACCTCCACGTAAGCCAGGATGTAGCTGAAACGCTGAGGAGGTTGAGCTTAGTAGTTGAGGAGGTACTAAAGGCTGGAAAACACCTTGCTATTGCTGGAGGCGAGCACACAGTAACGCTAGGCATTGTCCAGGGCTTGAAGGAGGCCCTAGGGGGCGTGAAGGTAATCATGCTAGATGCCCACTTAGATCTAAGGGATGAGTTCCTAGGCCAGAGGATCTGCCATGCCACGGTAGCCAAGCGGGTCCTTGAGGCCATAGGGCCAGGGTCCTTGGCCATAGTAGGGGCTAGGGCCTGCTCTGAGGAGGAAGCAGAGCTAGCTGAGGACGTGGGGCTGCTGGTCATAACGTCCCTAGAGCTGAGGGAGAAGGGCATTACCTGGGCGGTTAGCAAGCTAGAGGGCTTCCTAGGACTAAGCGGGGCCTTTCACATTAGCTTAGACCTAGATGTCCTAGATCCAGCATTTGCACCAGCCGTTCAGACACCAGAGCCCTTTGGCATCACACCATGGGAGGCCCTTGAGCTTCTCCTAAGCCTTATCAAGGCACGCAGGGGCCGCCTGGCATCTATTGATGTAGTAGAGCTTACGCCGCAATACGATACTGGCCAAACGGCCCTGCTAGCTGCGAGGCTTTTAGTAGAGGCCATGTGGGCAGCAAGCCACCAGGCTTAATAGCTAAGGGCATCTAGGCGGGCCTGGGGCTAGCGATGGAGGCAATTATAGCTGGAGGAACTGTCATCACA
>Ga0190311_1000340_pt1 | contig 15087 bp, 12 predicted proteins | sample 48700789_MG_FD_165037 | JGI IMG/M metagenome (GOLD analysis project Ga0190311, IMG submission 165037) | Hydrothermal vent sediment bacterial communities from Southern Trench, Guaymas Basin, Mexico - 4870-07-8-9_MG | ecosystem: Environmental > Aquatic > Marine > Hydrothermal vents > Sediment ...
GGCTATACTACGATGTCCACGGGGTCCTTAGGGCTAGGAGCAACGTGCCTATCCTAAATGATTTCTTCAGGGTCGTGGAGATCCAGGGCAGGCCCGACCTAACCGTGTTCATTGGCGACTTCAAGCCTAGGGGCCTGGTCGGCAGGGACATGCTAAGGCTAGTGTATAGGGCCAAGGGGGTCCTCAGGTCGGAGATCTTGATAAGGGGCCTAGCATCTGGGCGGGCAGTAGTGCTCATCTCTAACCCAGCCTTCAGGCTGCTTGGGAAGGTTAGCCGAAGGGTAGGGAAGCTCATAAAGGCCATTTACTACTTGCTCATGCTCAAGAAAGGGCATGTTCCAATGCACTCCGCCTGCGTGGAGAAAGATGGCAGGGGCATCCTACTCACGGCCCCACCAGAAACTGGGAAGACCCTAACGGCCATAAGGCTCGTGCTAGAGCATGGCTTTAGGCTCTTAGGCGATGACATGGTGATCTTAGGGCCTAATCTAAGGGTGCTAGCCGATCCAGGGGCCATGACGCTACACCCGATCCACATCAAGGCCTGTGGTATAAGGCTAGGCACGAGGAAGAAAGTTGAAATGGCAATTAGGCATGCCCTAAGGCGCATCCCCTATGTTGTTATGGCTGTTAAGGAGTTCAAGATGAAAGTTGATGATGTGATAGGGCGGGATAAGATAGCAAAGGAGGCTAGGGCAAGCCAGGTATTCTTCCTAGAGGAAGGAAAGCAGCAGGTGAGGACGCTGAGGCCAGATGAAGCCTATGAGAGGCTCATGGCCGTTGGCAGGATGCACTACCTAGTCTACGAGAACGAGGTCATACAGGAGTATGCATACAGGAACCCAGAGCTGGGCCTTGAGGGCCTCTTCAGCAAGCTAAGATTCCTCTTCAGGGAGCTAGTAGAAAGCGTGGATTGCTGGCTCATAAGGTGCCGTGGGAAGAGGTTTGCCGACCTCATGGCAAGGGAGGGGCTCCTCTAGGCTAGAGGGCTTATAGCCCCAAGGGGCCTCCCCACTGGGATGTAGGATTGAGGGTAGCCGTAGTCCACCACAGCCTTAACTCCTGTGGCGGTGGGGAGAGGCTCTGCCTAAACGTGATAGAGGCCCTAAAGGCCAGGGGCCATGAGGTCATCCTAGCTACTACTGAGCCAACTGATTGGGATAGGGTTAGAATGGCCTTTGGTCGCTCCCCAGAGCCAGATGAGGAGCTAAACCTCCTGCCACTACGCCTAAGGGCCTTCGGCATATACCAACGCATGGCAACTGGCCTGCTCGTCAGCAAGCTGCTGGGGGAGGTAGATATGGTCATAAACACGCATGGCGATATGGTAGCTGCCCCATGCCACATAACCTACGTCCACTACCCAGTTTTCGCCCTCCTTGAGCAAACCAGGGATGTGCGTGTTAAGTACAGGAAGAGCCTCTTCTGGCGCTTCTACTTCACCCCCTACCAGCTACTTCAGACACGCCTGTGGCGCTTCTTCGTGGGCAGGACGCTAATCCTCACGAACAGCAGCTTCTCACGCTCTGTTATAAGGGAGAAGGTAGGTCGGGATGCCGTAGTGGTCTACCCACCAGTTGATATAAGGGCCTTCAGGCCTGGCCGAAAGGAGCCACTCGTGCTTACCGTTGGGAGGTTCACATGGGAGAAGAGGCTTGATATCGTGCCTAGGATAGCTAAGCTGGTCCCAGAGGCAGATTTCATCATAGCTGGCTCAACCGCCATAGGCTCACGTGAGATAATAAGGCGCATAGAGGCTGCTAGCCTGCCGAACGTAGAGGTAAGGCCAGATGTGCCATTTGAGGAGCTTAGGGAGCTGTACGCAAGGGCCAAGATCTACCTCCACACCATGGTAGCTGAGCACTTCGGCATAAGCGTGGTAGAGGGCATGGCAAGTGGTTGCGTGCCAGTAGTCCATGCTAGCGGTGGCCCCTGGCTAGATATAATTAAGCAAGGGCAATACGGTATTGGCTACAGGAGCGTGAAGGAAGCTGCGGAGGCCATAAGGAAGCTCCTCTCAAATGAAGAGCTATGGGCAGGGCTTAGTAAGAAAGCCCTAGATCGCTCTAGGGCCTTTAGCGAGGAAGCATTTAAGGAGAAATTCATGCATGTAGTAGAGCTATACGCAAGCGGACTTGGGCTCTAGAGCTCTAGGCCACCGCTGGGCAGGTAGGGGGCTAGGAGCTCCATAAGTGGCCTAAAGAGCCACTTATTCGCAGCTACTACGTAGAGGCCCTCATCAGGGCTCAGCATTCCCCTTGGCTCTAGCTTCCCCCTCAGCCACATCTTGGCCCCCGCCTCCTTGGCTATTAGGAGACCAGCAGCTACATCAGTTGGCCTTATCTGGCCCCTTAGGTCAACGTGGGCATCAAATGTGCCAGATGCGAGGAGGCATAGCTCCAGGGCTGCTGAGCCGAGCTGCCTTGCAGCTCTTATGGTAGAGGCTAGCTTGAGAGCCCATTCCCCCTCTTCTGGCAGCCTGCTCGCATCTATAGATATAAATGCATTCTCAAGGTGCTCTGTGCTAGATGTAGAAAGCCTCCTCCCACCTGAGAAGGCACCCTGGCCCCTAACTGCGTAGAACTCACGACCAGAGAAGACCTCTAGCACTAGCCCCTCGCTTAGGTGCCTTAGGTCTGGGCCTAGGCAGGTGGCCAACGATATAGTAGCTATGCGCAAGCCCCTTGAGAAGTTCCTAGTCCCATCTAGTGGGTCAACCAGCAGGAAGATAGTCTCCTTACCCCTAGGGCCTAGCTCAAGAACACCTAGATCCTCACATACTAATGTGCATGGGAAGCCCTCCTCCTCAAGGCCATCTAGGAGCGCCCTGCTAGCTACCTTATCTGCCTCCTTGCCTAGCTCCTCGGCCTCACTAGCGCTCCTAGGCATCCTCATGGAGGAGGCAAAGTCAAGTAGCTCATCACGCATCCTCCTCGCAACCGACCTAAGCGTCCTTAAGTAGGCAGCCCCCATGGCCAGGTAGGATGAGTGTGTGGCTACTTAAGTTAAAGCCCTATGGCCAAGGCACGTATTTAAAAGCCCCAAAGGGGCGTGATTTAGGGTGGTGGTAGTGCCTGTTAGGCAGCCAATAGTCTGCGTGCTGGGCCACATAGATGTTGGCAAGACGCTACTGCTAGATAAGATAAGGAAGACTAGCGTCCAGGCTAGGGAGGCTGGTGGCATAACACAGCACATAGGGGCGAGCTTCTTCCCCATGGAAACCCTCATGGAGATATGTGGCCCCCTCATAAAGGCCTTCAGGGGCGAGATTAAGATACCTGGCCTCTTGATAATAGATACACCTGGCCATGAGGTATTTGCGAACCTAAGGCGTAGGGGTGGGTCGGTAGCAGATATAGCCATATTGGTTATAGATGTCATGGAGGGGTTCCAAGCTCAAACCTACGAGTGCTTGAGCATACTTGAGGCTAGGAAGACGCCATTCCTAGTAGCTGCAAACAAGATAGACCGTATACCTGGCTGGAAGCCAGTTCCAGATGCACCCTTCATGGTCTCGTACCAGAAGCAGGATCCCTACGTGCGCATGGACCTTGATGAGCGCATATACACCATAATAGGGACCTTCTCAAGGCTTGGCTACAAGGCAGATAGGTTTGATAGGATTAGGTTCGGTGAGATAAGGACGTATGAAGAGCTAGTTAAGACAGTGCCGATCGTGCCGACCAGTGCGAAAACTGGAGAGGGCATAGTGGAGCTCCTAGCCGTCCTAATAGGGCTAACGCAGCAGTACTTACGCCATAGGCTAGCTGTTACCGAGGGGCCTGCGAGGGGCACCGTGCTTGAGGTAAGGGAGGAAGTTGGGCTTGGGACGACAGTAAATGCCATAATATACGATGGCATACTGAGGAAGGGAGATGTAATAGTGCTAGGTGGCAAGAGGGGGGCAATTGTAACTAGGGTAAGGGCCATTCTCATGCCAAAGCCCCTAGATGAGATAAGGGACCCAAGGGAGAGGTTCTCATCTGTTGAGGAGGTCCATGCTGCTGCTGGCGTTAAGATAGTAGCACCTGAGCTTGATGATGCTATAGCTGGCTCGCCAATATACGTGGTGCCCGAGGGCGAGGACGTAGGCGATTACGTTAAGGCCGTTCAGGCAGAGCTTGAGAGGGTCAGGGTGATAACTGATAAAACTGGCATAGTAGTGAAGGCAGATGCACTTGGGAGCCTAGAGGCCATAGTGGAGAGCCTGGCTAGGAGGGATGTGCCAGTTAGGATTGCCGACGTAGGTGATGTATGTAAGTCAGATGTTGTAGAGGCATCTATAGTTAGGGAGAAGGATGAAGCCTATGGTGCTATACTGGCCTTCAACGTGAAGGTGCTACCTGATGCTGAGGAAGAGGCGAGAATGAGGGGGATTAAGATCTTCAGGAGCAACATAATCTACACGCTGGTAGATGACTACATGCGCTGGGCAACGGAACTCCGTGAAACAAGGATTAGGCGTGAGTTTGAGGCCCTCGTCAAGCCAGGTAAGATAAGGATACTACCTGGTTTTGTCTTCAGGCGCTCTAGGCCAGCTATCGTTGGCGTTGAAGTGCTAGCAGGGAGGATTAAGCCTAGGTATAGGCTAGTTAGGCCAGATGGCCGTGATGTAGGCCAGATACTCCAGATACAAGATAGGAAGAAGGCTATACCAGAGGCAACGAAGGGGGCTCAGGTAGCTATCTCCATAGATAAGGCCATAGTTGGGCGCCACATAGATGAAGGCGATATCCTCTACGTGAGCGTCCCACCAGAGCACAGGCGTAAGCTCCTAGAGAAGTTCAGGGATAGGCTAACGCAAGAGGAAGTAGAGGTCCTAGAGGAGCTTGAGGAGATAATGAGGGAGAAGCTGTTCTCAGAGCTAGGCATGTAAGGGCCATGCCACCTGCCCTAGCTACCATAGGGCCTAAGCACTTATACTAGTGGCCGTGAGGCCCCTTGCGGTGGTGAGCATGTCGGGCGAGGAGGAGCTAACGTATAGGATAAACGTCTCCGACCCGAGGACGGGGAAGACAACGCCAGTTCAGCTACCACCTGATAAGTTCAGGCCCTTCATAGGCCTAAAGATAGGCGATGTCATAGATGGCTCCGTAGTAGGCATGCCTGGCTACAAGCTCAAGATAACTGGGGGGACGGATAAAGATGGCTTCCCCATGAGGCCTGATGTCCACGGTGGTGTTAAGGTGCGTATCCTGCTCAGCGGGCCACCAGGCTTTAGGCCAAAGCGCAAGGGGGAGCGAAGGAGGAAGACCGTGAGGGGGAACGTGATAACCGAGGATATAATCCAAGTAAATACGGTTATCACCAAGTGGCCAGAGGAAAAGTAGGAGTTCCCCTAGAGCTTCCTTGCTTCCTCAAATAATGCTTTAGCTTTCTCCTCCCAGCTCTTAAACCTATCTGGGCTCGCTGGGTAGGCTTCGTAGTGCTGTCTAACTTCCTTCATGAGTTTCAGCGTCCTAGAGAGCCTCCTTAGGAAGCCAGGCCTGCCTAGAGCCCTTAGCGCCCTTGAGAGCTTGTCCAAGGCACTTAGCGAGATGCTCTCGCCCTCTGAAACACGGGCGAGGTCCTCCTCACCTATTAGCTTCTTTGACATGCCGTACTCTATTTCATCATCTGTTAGCTTCTGAAGGAAGATCCTAAATACATCTAGCTCTGCATTCCTAGCCCCCATTAGGCGCATGAACTGCACGTTGTAGGCCCAGAGGGCCTTGAGGCTAACATCACCAGCTTCTATGGCATCTGAGGCAACCTCAGCTGCTAGAGAGCCACCTAGGAGCGATTGGCCTATCCCACCGCCGTGTAGTGGGTTAGCCTGGCAGGCAGCATCGCCAGCTAGCAGAAGGCCATTCCAGGCCATGTTCTCAAGGGGCCTCCTAGTAGGTATGAACCAGCCACCAGCCTCAAGGACCCTTGAGCCCTTGAACATGGGCCAGCTTAGGAGGTGCTCGTAGAGGAGCGCCCTTGGGTTTGGGTGGCCCTCCACGGCCTGGACGCCTAGGCCCACGTTGGCCCTCCCCTCGCCAGCTGGGAAGACCCAGGCATAGCCACCTGGTGCTAAGATGCTGCTTAAGTAGATGTGGCATACATCTGGCTCCTCAAGCCCCCCCTTAAGCTCACGGACCTCCCTGTAGCCAACGCAGTAATCACGCCTATCAATCCAGCTTGGGAAGCCAGCCTCAGGTGGCATGTTGCTCCTTATGGTAGCTAGGAACCCACTTGCATCTATGGTTACCTCGGCATAGATCTCTAGCTTGCCTACCTGGGGCCTCTTCGCTTCTACTCCAACTACAAAGCCATCTTTTACAATTGGCCCTAGGGCCTTGGTCTTATCCAATAGCTCTGCACCAGCATCTAGTGCTTCCTTGAGGAGCCTCTGGCCAAATGGCTTCCTATTCACTATGAAGCCTTCTCCCTCAACAAAATATGAAATACGCCTTGATGGGGAGAATACCCTAACGCCTTTTATCCTAGCCTTGAGCTCCACGCCCTTGGGGTATGCTAGGCCAAGCCTATCAAAGTGGTGCTTCCCTATGGCATCAGCACATACCTTCTCGCCTATCCTATCCCTTGGCTTTACATCAATAATGCATACGCTCAGGCCCCTCTCAGCACCTACCCTAGCAGCCATGCAGCCAGCTACACCAGCACCGACCACTAGTAGGTCGTATCTATTGGTCAAGCCATCACCGCCCGACCTTCCCCCTTGACGTTGATAAAACTATGCCCTAGCGGAAGGCCTATAACTCCTAGAAGGCCAGCGGGCAGTGGTGGGACGGGATGGCCAGGTGGCGGTGCCTTAAGTGTGGCCATCAGTGGGAGCATGAGGGGCAGAGGGAGCCTAGGTTCTGCCCACTATGTGGGGCACAGACCATAGCTAAGGTAGAGAAATAGGGAAGTGAAAGTATCGGCATTGGCCAGGAGGTAGTGCGCTGCTGAGCCAGAGGATGGTAAGGCTTATTTAGCTATGGAGGGGCCCACTAAGCAGCCATGTGCTCAGGTGGCCTAACCTACGAGGTTCTATTCTGCCAAAGGGGCTTCACGCCTCACTACGCTGAGCACGTAGTGGATCCAATGGATGAATGCCCAAAGCTGGTCATGGCCGATCCACATACGAGGCGCTCGGCCATCATCTACAACTTGAGCACGGGCCGTGTGGAGTGGGAGGCCAAGGTGCCTGGCTCAAGCGTCCCAAACCCACATACGGCTAGGATGCTGCTTGAGGACGTAGAGAGGTTTGGCTCAGCAGGCGATATCTACTGCTGCGATAGGGATAATAACATAATCGTAATAGATAGAGAGAGCAAGAGCATTAAGTTCAGTGGGAAGGCGCCCTGGAGGGCTGGCCTCATCCACGAGGCCTGCTTAACGCCAGATGGGGCAGCCCTCATAGTAACTGATTACCTTGAGGGCAGGATTGCTAGGCTCTCGCTACCAAGCCTAGAGCCAGATTGGATAAGGAGGGGTCTAAAGAAGCCATCAAAGGTTTCAGTAATAGAGGGCATAGTTGAGCCCTGGCACAACCCATCCTTTGGTGGCCAGTACGTGGTCTGCTCCAACACCATACCAGGTTCCGTGTGCGAGGTAAGGGATGATGATGGGACCATAGCCTGGTCGTGCCCAAGGCCAGATAGAACTGGCTTCTGGCCACTCGCACCCCACTCCGCCTTCAGGCTCGGGAGGGTTGAGTGCAAGGGGAGCCTAACCGTGCTTGGGAGCGAGGCTGGAGGTGGCATCTACGCTGTAGATTACTTCGGTAGGCCAGTTTGGGCTATTAGTGGCAGTTCTGTCCTCTGGACAGAAGATGGCCTCTACTACAGCGTTAGCCCAGATGGCATAGGTGAGGTAACGCATGTCTTCCCGACCTTAGATGGGAGGATTGGCTTCTGCTCATGGCTTGGATTTAACTCCGCCATAGTAGGTGCTATAACGAGCCTCCCAAGTAGGCAGGAGGCAGGCTTCGTCCTAGCGCATGAGAAGAAGGCCGAGGGCTCTTGGGCCTACCTTGAGCCACCGATAAGGGGCGAGGGCTGGGACGAGGTCCTAGTGGTGATTGAGAACCTTGGGCCTGAGGAGATCTCCTGGCGTGTTGAGGGCGTGGCAACTGGCCTGCTGGACACGAGGGGCGTGCTAAGGGGGGCCGTGAAGCTAGGCGAGGGGAGGCTGAGGGCTGGTGAATCAGACGTATTCCACGTGAGGCGACCATTTGCCTGGTATAGGGTAGCCACGAGGACCATAAGGCAGAAGGAAGAGGCAAGGGTAAGCGTCTACGTGGTGCTCAAGAGGGGCTAGTGCTTTTCAAGCTAGGCCAGCCCTTACAGCAGCTATTACTGCCTGCCCAAGCGAGATGCCACCATCCCCATTTGGAACCCTTGTGTGCCTTATGAACCTCAAGCCAGCAGCTTCAACACGCTCCCTAATGGTCCTCGTAATGGCATCATTATATGCTACCCCACCTGTAAAGCCAACCACGCTTATGCCATTTGCCTCGGCTGCCCTAATAGCCATCTCAGATAGCCCTTCCGCAAGGGCAAGCTGGAAGGCACATGCGATGTCCTCCACACGCTTGCCTCCCCTAAGGGCCTCGTAGGCCTGGAGCACGAGCTCCGATGTCCTAAGCACCATAACGCCATCCCGCTCGCTTACCTCAGCCACCAGCCTCACAGCCCCTGGCCTACCCCTGGAGGCAGCAGCCTCAAGCTTCATGGCCCCCTCGCCCTCGTATGTACGCCTGTACGTCAAGCCCAGGAGGCAGGCAACCGCATCCAAGAGCCTACCCGTGCTGGTCGTCAGGACCACGTTGAAGCCCTTCTCAAGCTGCTGGAACACTAGGTCCACCTCCCTCTCGCCCCACTTAAAGCCAGCTAGGCGCTCACCAACCAAGAAGGAGCGGAGCTCATGCTCATCTAGCTGGCCGTGGAGTATGGCCTGGAGCATTCGGCCATACCAGATGGCACAGGCATCACCACCTGGCATGGGCTGTGGCTCTAGGTGGCCTAACCGCTTGAAGCCATCGTAGCTGGCCAACAGGACCTCCCCTCCCCATGCCGTTCCATCTGGGCCGTAGCCAACGCCATCACAGGCAATCCCGATCACGAGCTCATCCCGACCTACGCCAGCCTCGGCCATGAGGGATGCTACGTGGGCGTGGTGGTGCTGGACCTCAACGAGCTCCGCCCCATGCTCCTCAGCTAGCCTAAGCGCAGCATCACGGGTTAGGAAGGCTGGGTGTAGGTCGCAGGCGACCACATGGGCCTCCCTTAGCCTTAGCAGCCTAGCTAGGTGCCCTAGGGCCTCCTCTAGGAAGCCAAGGGCCTCAGGCCCCTCTACATCACCTATGTGCTGCGTTAGGTAGCACCTAGAGCCCCTCAGGATAGCGCCAGTTACCATGAGCTCTGCCCCAACGGCTATGGCAACGCCATCTGCTTGGAAGGGGAGCTCTACTGGCATGGGGACGTAGCCCCTTGAACGCCTTATGAAGGTTGGCTTGCCATCAACAACCCTCACGACGGAATCGTCGCACCTAGCTACTATGCGCCTATTATGTAGTAGCAGGTAGTCAGCCACTCCCCTGAGGCGCTTAAGGGCCTCCTCATTTGTTATTATCATGGGCTCACCAGGCATGTTAGCGCTGGTCATAACGAGAGCTGGCAGGCGGGCGTAGTAGAGGAGCAGGTGGTGGATGCCAGAGTAGGGGAGCATAACGCCAACCGTGTGGAGCCCTGGGGCAACTAGCTCTGAGAGCGGGAAGGGCTCCTTCTTCCTAAGCACTACAATTGGCCTAGCTGGCGACTTTAGGAGCTCCTCCTCAGCCCTTGAGATATGGGCATATTCCCTCACGGCCTCTAGGTCAAGGCTCATGATGGCAAAGGGCTTGCCTGGCTTCCTCCTACGCTCCCTAAGCCTTTCAACTGGCCCATCTAAATCTGCCCTAACGGCTAGGTGGAAGCCACCTATGCCCTTCACGGCCAGTATGAAGCCCTCCCTGATTAGCTCAGCAGCCTCCCTCAGTGGCTCCTCCCGCTCAAGGCAGGTGCCATCTGGTGCATAGAGGGCCATCCTAGGCCCACAGAGGGGGCAGCAAATGGTCTGGGCATTAAATCGCCTATCCATAGGGTCGTTGAACTCCCTAGAGCAGTGCTCGCACATGGGGAAGTCCTTCATGGCCGTTCGCTCCCTATCGTATGGGATATCGTACATCAGCGTGAACCTAGGGCCACAGGAGGCACAGCAGGTAAATGGGTAAAGGTAGTGCCTATCCCCTGGGTCGTATATCTCCCTCAAGCACTCATCGCAGGTAGCTATATCTGGCGGTATGATGGAGAACTCCCTAGCCCGACCTCTCACATCGCTCTCTGCTATCGCAAAGCCATCTGGAATTGGCCCATCTGGCCTAGACCAGCTTATATCAAGGCGGGAGTAAGTAGCTATGGGTGGCTTCTTATTTACCAAGGCCCTTAGGAAATCCCTTATGGCTTCCTCTGGTCCATAGAGCTCTATCCTGACGCCAGCATCCCCTAGGTTCTGGACGTAGCCCCTCAGGCCCCTCCTCACCGCTAGCCTGTACACGAAGGGCCTGAATCCTATGCCCTGTATGAGGCCAGAGACGTGGACAACCGCCTTCCTAAGCTGCCTACGTGGCAAGGGGGCTCCCTCAGCATATCCTCGGCATGGGAGCTCCAATTGGCTCCCTAACTAGCCTCTTACCGCCGACCAAGGTCTCAAGCACCACCCTGCCGTGCCCCTCCCTCACCTCGCCGACTATAGCAGCCTCACGGCCATACCTAGTGGCCCTAATGGCCTCTAGGGTTTCCTCAGCTACATCTGGCCTAACGCCGATTATAGCTATGCCCTCATTCGTTAGCTCAAGTGGGTCTAGGCCGAGCATCTCAGAGGCGCTCCTGACCTCATCCCTTATCGGGAGCTCACCCTCCCTAAGCCAGATGTCAACACCTGACTTACGGGCCATCTCATTAAGGGCACCAGCTACACCACCCCTAGTTGGGTCCTTCATGGCTGAGATACCGCCAAGCTTGAGGGCAGCCTCCACCGTTTCCCAGAGCGGGGCTACATCTGATTTAATAGGTACATCAAATGAGAGGCCCTCCCTAACCGAGAGCAGGGCTATGTGGTGGTCGCCTATGGTACCAGTTATTATTAGCTTATCGCCAGGCCTGAGGCCAGCATCTGTTATAACACGCTCAGCTAGGCCGAGGCCAGAGGCCCCGATCACAAGCTCATCTACCTCGCCCTTCTCCATGACCTTCGTATCACCAGCCACAAGTGGGACGCCTACCTCCACGCAGACATCGTTTATAGAGCTGATTATGCGCCTTAGGTCCCTTATGCTGAAGCCCTCCTCAACAACGAGCGATGTCGCAAGGGCAATTGGCCTAGCCCCCATCATGGCTAGGTCGTTTATGGTGCCACAGGCAGCTAGGCGCCCTATATCCCCACCGGGGAAGAATATTGGCTTAACCGTGTAGGCATCTGTGGTAAGCACGAGCTTGTAATCGCCCAGGGGTATGAGGGCACCATCGTCCATCTCAGGCAGGCCAAGCCCACCTGGCACCTTGTTCAACTTGTAGGATGGCAGTATTACGTTCTCAAGGAGCTCCCTCATAAGCCTACCACCGCTCCCGTGCTCAAGCGTTATCACATCCTCCATGCCTAGCCCCACCGCTAGCGACCAGGAGCCCGATAAAAGCATGGCTTGATGGCAGAACATGGCCCTTTTAAGCTAGCGGGCAGAGGGGACTTCAGGTGCTAGCCTTGGAGCCCCTCATAGCACCACCTGAGTACGAGTTCTACGAGGGAGATGAGGCAGAGGAAATGCTTGAGAAGGCACTAGGTCGCTTCTTCGTGCTCTACGCCCTCTGCAGGGTTGAGTATGAAGGTAGAGCCAAGAGCGAGCTAGATTGGGGCTTAAGGATTCTTATATCAAAGCCAGATGGAACGCTCCTGATACACGAGAGGGATAAGCACAAGCCCCGCAACTGGCAGCCACCAGGCTGCAAGCTCTACCTGCTACGTAAGGGGAGGTGGCCAGTGCTGATGAGCGTTAGGAGGAGGCCCCATGAGGTCATAAGGGTGGTGCTTGAGAAGGTCCTAGCCCTCTTGATAATAAACCAGGTGGCCCGTGAAGAGCTTGCGCTTGAGAAGACGGAAGCAGATCTAGTTAGCAAGGTCGTTAGGGAGCCAAGCCTCATAGAGGAGGGCCTAGAGGTAATTGATGTAGAGCACCCAACGCCAGTTGGCACCATAGACTTACTGGCCAGGGATGGAGAGGGGCGTTTGGTTGTATGTGAGTTCAAGAGGTCCGTAGCGGGCTTAGATGCCGTTAGCCAGCTTAGGCGTTATGTAGAGCAGATGGCAGAAGCACATGGGAGGGAGAAGGTGAGGGGCATACTGGTGGCACCTGCGATAACATCTACGGCCATGAGGTACCTAGCTAAGCTGGGCCTGGAGTACAAGAGGCTCACGTTCTAGGCTAGCTCACTCAGGTATGGCTAGGCCGAGCTTCTCCCTAAGCTCCTTGTAGCGGTTCCTTATGGTAACCTCAGTAACCCCAGCTGCCCTAGCAATCTCCTTCTGCGTCTTCCTAAGGCCAAGCATAACGCAGGCCACGTAGATAGCTGCAGCAGCTACGCCAAGTGGATCCTTGCCAGCAGTTATACGTGCCTTCCTAGCCTTCTCTATTACATCACGAGCGATCTCCTCTACCTTGGTCGGTAGGCTAGCCCTCTCAACTACCGTGTGTACGTATATCTTTGGGTCAGCCATCTTAACTGGTAGCTTCAGCTCCTTGAGTATGAGCCTATAGCACCTTGATACTTCCTTCTTTGCGTTCTCAAATGCCCTGGTTTCGCCCTTCTCATCGTAGGCTAGGACGGAAGCCTCTGCTATGTGCTTTAGCCTAACTGGCACGCCAAGGAGCCTGCAGGCAGCATAGAGGGATGCAGCTACCATGGAGACTATTGAGCGGCCCCTGACCAAGCCCTTCCTGAGGGCCTCACGGTAGATCCTTATGGCCTCATCACGCACGTACGTAGGTATGACTAGCTTCTCACAGAACCTCTTTAGGACGGCCGTAGCCTGCTCTAGGTTCCTCTCCTCGGATGGCTGGCTCTTTATACGCTCATCCCAGCGCCTCAAGCGCTCAAGCTGCCTTACTACCTCAGGCGATAGTGGCTGGCCAAGGGCGCTGTACTTAAGCCTATCCATCCTGGTGGCTAGGCCCTTATCTGGTATGGCTATTGATATCGGTGGGCCAGTTCTCTTTACCCTAGCCCTCTCCTCTGGCGTGAAGGCCCTGTACTCAGGCCCCCTATCAACAGCGTAATCGGTAACTACGTAGCCACAGGCAGTACAGACGACCTCACCCTGCTCTGCATCGTAGATAAGCGTGCCTACCCTACCGCAGTTGGGGCAGCGCCACCTCTCAACCGAGCTGTACTCCTCAACCACCAATTCCACCCCCTGGGAGCTCGGCCAGAATCACGAGCCACATCCCAGGCCTCATACATCAGCGCCCCAAGACTAGCTCATCCCAGCCTAGCTCCCACGCCATGGCTAGGAGCAGCTATTATATAAAGCTTTCGCTAGTGGGAACAGTGCACCCACGAGGGGCATGGAGAAATGCTTAAGGCCCATGAGGCCACGTGCGATTGGGCAGCCCGGTGGTGTAGCGGAAGCATAGCGGGCTCTGGCCCCGCTGGCGGGAGTTCGAATCTCCCCCGGGCTACCACCTCAAACTGGCCCTAGCCTGCTTACTCAACACGCATTACTACTTCCTCACCGTAGTCCGCTATGACACGCACGTAGCCCCTTAGGGCCTCATCTAGCTCTGGGTCGCCAGTATCAACCCTCAAGGCCCTTAGGCCCATTAGCTTGCTCTTCGTAGCTACAACTATGATGTTATCAAGGCCTACCTCCCTTATAACACGTGGGCTTATCTGCTGGTTCCCACGCCCAAATATGAATCCCTGTCCCCCTATGGGGGTTACTATTATCTTTGCCTTCCTACCCCTTATTAGCTTGAGGATCTGAGCTTCATTTGCATCCTTAGCTAGAAGCTTGCCATCGCATACTACATCAACGCCCAGGAGCGTCTTCTCAAGGCCTAGGAGCTCCAGTATAGGCTTGGTCGTGGTGCCAGGGCCGACCACGTATATAACGCCTGGCTCCATGTCCTCTACCACCTGCCTCGCTATGGCCCGCTTGTTCTCCTCCTCATCTGGCGTGGTCGGGCTTGCGACCTTCATGCCCTGAACTAGCCTTGGCTCGTAGGGCGTTAGCACGTAGCCGTAGAGGCGGGCTGAGACACGGCCCTGCCTAAATGCTTCCTCATCTACATCCATGACCTCTACCTCACGAACTGGTAGCTCGCCAGATAGGAAGCCCATAGCTACCCTTGCAGCAGCCCTTGGGTTCACGGCAAAGACAGCGCTATGCATTTTAACACCAGTTGGGACACCTAGAATTGGAACCTCCTGGTCCACAGCATCAAGCACATCCCTAGCTGTTCCATCGCCACCGCAGAACACAAGTAGGTCTATGCCTAGCTCCACCATCTTCCTTGCTATGGCCTTTGTATCCTCAGCTGTCGTCTTCTCCTTCCTCTTGCCTATGACTATTGGCCTGTAATCGCACTCTATGGCCTCAAGCTCACCCATCAAGCCAGCGCCAGCTAGGAGCTCAACCTTGCTCCTCATGGGCTGAAAGGCACGTAGGAACTCCTTGGCCCTACCTGGTGCAACTGGCCTAGCGCCTAGCTCTATGGCCTTCCTAAGCACCTCCTCCCCATCTGTCCCCTTGAGGCCAACTGCCCCTCCCATGCCAGCAATTGGGTTCACTATGAAGCCCATCCTTGGGGGGCCACTGCCCACGACCACGCACCCAACAGCGATATATCTAGCCCAGTAAAAAGGGAGGCCTGTGGGGCCAGTGGGGCTTGCGGGAGAGGCGGTTGTGCTGGCGGCTTAAGGAGCCCCTGAGGGCTTACGAGCGGTTAAGCCAGGTGCTAGTGGTTATCCTAGCTACCTGCCTAGCCCTGCTGGCCCTAACGCACATCCCTAGCTTCCTCTC
>Ga0190311_1000342_pt1 | contig 15076 bp, 13 predicted proteins | sample 48700789_MG_FD_165037 | JGI IMG/M metagenome (GOLD analysis project Ga0190311, IMG submission 165037) | Hydrothermal vent sediment bacterial communities from Southern Trench, Guaymas Basin, Mexico - 4870-07-8-9_MG | ecosystem: Environmental > Aquatic > Marine > Hydrothermal vents > Sediment ...
TTACTGGCCCCCTGGGTGCCTGCCTTGGGCGAGGAGGAAAGGCTGAGAAAGCGCCTTCAGGCTGCTATAGATGCCTTTAAGGATGAGAGGATAAGGTGGTTCATAGGTAGGAGCAGGGCGCTCGTTGACTCTGGCCTCATAGGGCTTGATAAGATGGACCAGATGGTTCGCTACCTAATGAGGGATGAAATTGAGAGGCACTTGATACTACGTGAGCTTGAGGAGAATGGCCCTCTAACTGCCCCTGAGCTCTCAGAGAGGACGGGTGTTGAGCTAGATAGGGTAAGGGAGCACCTTAACGTCATGTGCGTTGTCGGTGAGGTCCTTAGGCAGGGCAGTGAGGGCGAGCCCACGTTCTCACTCGCAGCCCCGCTCCGTGAGATAATGGAGGAGCGACGTATATGCCCATGTGAAACCGTAGTGGCCCTCCTGCACAGGCTACTGGGCCTCTGGGGAGGGGGCAGCAGTGGCCAAGAAGGATGAGTTTGAGCCCCTAATAGTGGCCTTCTGCTGCAACTGGTGCTCCTACGCTGGTGCCGACCTAGCTGGCACGAGCAGGCTGGAGTACCCAACTAACGTCCGAATAATAAGGGTTATGTGCTCTGGTCGTGTGGATCCTATCTTCGTGCTTGAGGCCTTTAGGCTTGGTGCAGATGGCGTCCTCCTAACTGGCTGCCACCCTGGGGATTGCCACTACATAGATGGGAACCTCAAGGCCGAGATGAGAGCTCGCTACATACGTGCTTGCCTTGAGGAGGTGGGCCTAGAGCCAGAGCGATTTAGGCTTGAGTGGGTATCTGCCTCAGAGGGCGTTAGGTTTGCAGAGCTAATCAAAGAGTTCACCGAAACCATTAAACGGCTAGGGCCAAGCCCGCTGAGGAGGAGGGAGCATGGAGGAGAATGAGCTAAGGGCTAGGCTGAGGGCAGCTAGGGAGGCCTTCTCAAGCGAGCGGGTTAGGTGGCTGCTTGGGAGGTCTAGGCACGTAGCTGAGGTCGGCAAGCTAACACCAGAGGAAGCTAAAGAGCTCATAACTAACATACTTAAGGAGGAGCTTGAGAGGGGCCGAATACTAAGCGAGCTAAAGGAGAATGGCCCTCTAACCGTGCCAGAGCTATCCGAGAGGACAGGCCTCCCAAAGCAGAGGCTGATGTGGCACTTAATCTGCATGATGAAAGATGGTCGTGTGGCCATCTGGGGCAAGAAGGGCGATTTCTATGCTTTCTCTGCTGCTAAAAGGTGATAGAATTGGAACCAGCCGTCCTCGTGCTCGGGGGTGGCATAGCGGGCATCCAGGCTGCCCTAGATGTAGCTGAGCAGAACGTGCACGTCTACTTAGTTGAGCGCTCACCTTCTATTGGTGGCCACATGGCCATGCTTGATAAGACCTTCCCAACCCTAGATTGCTCCCTCTGTATTCTAACGCCCAAGATGGTTGATGTAGCAAGGCACCCGAACGTGGAGCTCCTAACGTACTCAGAGGTAATTGACCTTAAAAGGGCTAACCCTGGCTTTAAGGTCAAGGTGCTTAAGAGGGCTAGGTATGTTGATGAATCTAAGTGCACTGGCTGTGGCATATGCACGAAACACTGCCCAATTGAGGCCCCAGATGAGTTCAACATGGGCCTTAGCCCAAGGAGGGCCATTTACATTCCGTTCCCACAGGCAGTTCCAAAAGTAGCTGTAATTGACTACGAGCGCTGTATTAGGTGTGGGCTCTGCCAGCTAGCCTGTGAAGCAGGTGCAATAGACTTTAAGCAAAAGGATCAAGAGCTAGAACTCCAAGTTGGAGCCATAATAGTAGCAACTGGCTTTAGGCAGGCAGATGTAAGCGCCCTAAGCGAGTACGGCTATGGTCGCTACCCAAACGTCATAACTGCCCTTGAGCTTGAGCGCCTACTGAATGCAGCTGGGCCAACTGCTGGTGAGCTCCTAAGGCCGTCGGATGGGAAGGCCCCAAAGCGTATTGCCTTCATACAGTGCGTTGGCTCAAGGGACGTGCGCTTGAACAGGCCCTACTGCTCCCGTGTGTGCTGCATGTACGCTGTGAAAAACGCTATCCTCATAAAGGAGCATCACCCTGAAGCAGATGTAACAATATACTTCATAGATATCAGGGCCTACGGGAAGGGGTTTGAGGAGTTCGTCCAGAGGGCGGAGGGGGAATTTGGCATAAAGCTGGTCAGGGGTAGGGTAGCACGCCTAGAGGAGGACTCGAGCACGGGGGACCTATGGCTGGCAGCAGAGGATGTTAGCTCAGGGAAGGTAGTAATGGAGCGGTACGACCTAGTCGTCCTCTCAGCTGGCCTAGTACCGCCTGAGGGCTCAGAGGCCCTAGCTAAGCTACTTGGCCTTAGCACAGATGGCTATGGCTTCTTCTCAGGCCCCAACCTAAAGCTAAACCCCGTCCTGGCCCAGGATGGCATATTCATCTGCGGTTGTGCTGCTGGGCCAAAGGACATACCAGATAGCGTGGCAGAGGCATCTGCAGCAGCCATGGAAGCAGTTAATTACCTAAGGGAGGTGGGCTTGCTATGAGCAAGCATGGAGAAGGCCCTCGTATTGGCGTCTACGTATGCCACTGTGGCTTGAACATAGCTGGCGTAGTAGATGTAGCTGCCGTTGCTGAGTACGCTAGGTCGCTGCCAGGCGTGGTCGTGGCTAGGCACTACCAGTACATGTGCTCAGAGCCAGGGCAGGAGATGATAAAGAAGGACATAGCTGAGCATGGCCTAAACCGTGTTGTTGTAGCTGCTTGCTCACCAACCATGCACGAGCCGACCTTCAGGCGTGTTATAGAGGAAGCTGGCCTTAACCGCTACCTGCTTGAGATGGTGAACCTACGTGAGCAGTGCTCTTGGTGCCACTCCCACGAGCCTGAGAAGGCAACTGAGAAGGCCAAGGACCTAATACGCATGGCAGTAGCAAGGGCAGCCCTGCTTGAGCCCCTAGAGGTAAGGAAGGCACCAGTTGAGCCAGCTATCCTAGTGATCGGTGGTGGCATAGCAGGCATCCAGGCTGCCTTAAGCGTGGCCAGGAGGGGCTTCAAGGCCTATCTGCTTGAGGAACAGCCCTTCCTAGGCGGTAATGTAGCAAGGCTAAACGACCTGATGGTAACCTTTCAGGATGCAAGGGAGCTGCTCTCTAAGCTGCTAGATGAGCTTGATAACGCTATTAAGGCTGGTCGTGTGAAGCTAATTACAAATGCAAGGCTGCGCTCAGTTGAGGGCTACGTGGGCAACTTTGAGGTAAGGGTAGAGCGTGGGCCTAGGTACGTAGATCCAGGCAAGTGCACTACATGTGGTGCCTGTGCTGAGGCCTGCCCAGTTGAGGTGCCAGATGAATTCAACCTCGGCCTCAGCACCCGCAAGGCCATATACATGCCCTACCCAGGGGCCTACCCACGCTCCTACGCCATAGATGAGGCTGCCTGCGATAAGTGTGGCAAGTGCGTGGATGCCTGCCCAGAGGGGGCCATAGACCTAGGTGCTGAGCCAGAGGAGCATGAGTTTAAAGTTGGAGCCATAATAGTGGCCATTGGGGCTAAGCCCTATGAGCCAAGGGAAGGTGAGTACGGCTACAAGCTCTACCCAGGCGTGATAACAAGTGCCCAGCTTGAGAGGATCCTGTGCCGAGATGGCCCGACCTCTGGAGCCCTGGTGAGGCCATCAGATGGCCGTGAGGTCAGGAGGGTGGCCTTCATATTCTGCGTTGGCGTTAGGAATGAGGAGAGGCCCTACTGCTCCCGCATCTGCTGTGGCATAGCTATAAAGCAGGCCCTATTGATAAAGGAGCGATGGCCAGATGTAGAGGTCAGCTTATTCTACCGTGATATAAGGGCCTTCGGCAGGGGCTACGAGGAAATGTACAGTGCTCTAAGGGAGAAAGGTATAAACCTGTTCTGGTTCCCACCAGAGGAGCCACCTAAGGTTTCTGCTGAGGGAGAAGAGCTCGTTGTAGAAGTTAAGGATCGTGTCCTAGGCTTGATAAAAGTGCCAGCTGACCTAGTAATCCTGTCGGTTGGCCTAGTGCCAAGGGAGGGGGCCAGGGATATCGCTAGCATTCTAAGGCTAACGCTTGGCCCAGATGGCTTCTTCAAGGAGGCACACCCAAAGCTAAGGCCAGTTGATGCACTTGTTGATGGCATATTCCTAGCTGGCTGCTGCCAGGGGCCAAAGGACATACCAGATAGCATCTCACAGGCCCTTGGGGCAGCAGCCCGTGCTTGCTCCCTGCTAGTGAAGGGAGAGGTTGAGGTAGAGCCAATAACAGCTGAGGTTGATCCAGAGAAGTGCAGTGGGTGTGGGACGTGCATACTGATATGCCCATTTGGTGCTATATCTAAGGATGAGAGGGGGATAGCAGTTGTAAATGAAGTTCTATGCAAGGGCTGTGGCTCCTGTGCTGCCTCATGCCCAGAGAGGGCAATAAAGATGAAGCACTTTACAGATGAACAGATTAGGGCTCAAGCTCTAGCAGCTATAAGGCCATACCATGGAGGTGGTAGCAGTGGCTGAGGGCCAGTTTGAGCCCCTAATAGTGGCCTTCTGCTGTAACTGGTGTGCCTACGCTGGTGCCGACCTAGCAGGCACAAGCCGAATCCAGTACCCGACCAACATCCGCATCGTGCGTGTCATGTGCTCTGGTCGTGTGGAGCCAGCCATAGTACTTGAGACCCTTGAGGGCGGTGTAGATGGCGTGCTGATAGCTGGCTGCCACCCTGGGGATTGCCACTACCTAGAGGGCAACTACTACGCTGAGCTCCGCTTCAAGGCCCTAAGGGAGCTCCTAAGGCTATCTGGCCTTGAGCCAGGGAGGCTTAGGCTGGAGTGGATTTCTGCCTCGGAGGGCAGGAAGTTCGCCCAGGTCGTGAATGAGTTCGTAGAGCTGCTAAGGGCACTTGGCCCAAGCCCACTTAAGCCACCTAAGCCAGATGAGAACTTGCTCCTGCGTGTTAGAGCTGCTAAGCTGGCCATTTCTAGCTTCAGGCTTAGGGTCCTAATTGGCCGTGAGAGGCACCTAGCTGAGGTCGGGAGCGTGTATGGCGAGAAGATCCCATATGAGGAGCTTGAGGAGCGTGTCTTAAGGGATGCCCTAAGGGCTGAGTACGAGCGCTCTCTCATCCTCCTCAAGCTATCTGAGAAGCCCATGTCCGTTAAGGCCCTAGCTGAGGAGCTAGGCATGGACGCATCAAGGGTGCTGAGGCACGTGGTCGTGCTGAGGGCTAGGAGGCAGGTAGAGCTACATGGCGTAAAGGGCACATCACCAATTTACAGGGCCTCCCTGGAGGTGTAGACCATGTCGAGCGAGAAAATTGGGGCCGTCTTAGTGGTCGGTGGTGGCATAGCAGGCATCCAGGCTGCCCTAGATCTAGCTGAAATGGGCTTCAAGGTCTACCTGCTTGATAGGGCACCAGCCATAGGCGGCGTGATGAGCCAGCTTGACAAGACGTTCCCGACCAACGATTGCGCCACCTGTATCCTGGCGCCCAAGCTGGTGGAGGCGGGGAGGCACCCGAACATCACGCTCATCACGAACGCAGAGGTAATTGGCCTAGAGGGCGAGCCTGGGAACTTCACAGTCAAGGTGCGTGTGAGGCCTAGGTACATAGACCCAGAGAAGTGTACTGGCTGTGGCCTATGTGCTGAGAAGTGCCCCGTAGAGGCCATAGATGAGTTCAACCAGGGCCTAAGCCCAAGGTCAGCTATATTCATACGCTATCCACAGGCTGTCCCACGCATCTTCATGATAGATAGGGAGAAGTGTATTGGCTGCGGGACCTGCTCTGAGGTATGCCGTGCTGGTGCCGTTATCTATGATGATAAGGAGCGTGTGGTGGAGCTCCACGTGGGTGCCATAATACTGGCACCAGGGTTCCAGCCACTTAAGCCAGAGGCCCTAACTGAGTTCGGCTATAGTCGCTACCCAAACGTAGTAACGAGCATAGAATTTGAGCGTATCCTAAGTGCATCAGGCCCCTTCGGTGGCCTACTGGTTAGGCCATCTGATGGCGAGGTACCAAGGCGCATTGCCTTCATACAGTGCGTTGGCTCAAGGGATGAGCGCCTAGGCGTCCCCTACTGCTCCTCCGTATGCTGCATGTACTCCATAAAGCAGGCCGTTATAGCACGTGAGCACGCCCCAATAGATGTAAGGTGCACTATATTCTACATGGATATGCGTACCTACGGCAAGGGCTTTGAGGCCTACATGAATAGGGCAGAGGAGGAGTATGGCGTTAGGTTCGTTAAGTGCCGAGTACCACGTGTGTACGAGGACCCAAGGACGCATAACTTGATAATAAGGTACCTAGATGTAGAAACAGGGGCCATAAAGGAGGAGGAATTTGACCTAGTGGTCTTAGCTGTTGGCTTTAGGCCACCTGAGGGAACTGAAGAGCTTGCTAAGGCCCTCGGCATAGAGCTTAATGAGTTCGGCTTCTGTAAGACAAAGGAATTCAGCCCCCTTGAGACGAGCAAGCCAGGAATATTCGTCTGCGGCGCCTTCTCAGGGCCAAAGGACATACCAGATAGCGTGGCAGAGGCCAGCGGGGCTGCTTCTAAGGCAGCCAGCATCATAGCAAGCGAGAGGGGGAAGCTAGTAGCTAAGAAGGAGTACCCACCTGAGGTAGAAGTAAGGCCAGACGAAGAGCCACGCATAGGGGTCTTCATCTGCCACTGTGGCGTGAACATAGGTGGCATAGTAAATGTGAAGGAGGTCGTTGAGTACGCTAAAACGCTCCCTGGTGTTGTCTACGCAGAGGACAACCTATACACATGCTCCCAGGACACGCAGGAGAGGATAAAGCAGGCCATTAGGGAGCATAGGCTGAACAGGGTAGTAGTGGCCTCCTGCACCCCCAGGACGCACGAGCCACTCTTCCGTGAGACGCTTAGGGAGGCTGGCCTGAACCCATACCTATTTGAAATGGCAAACATAAGGGATCAGTGCTCATGGGTTCACATGCACGAGCCAGAGAAGGCTACTGAGAAGGCCAAGGACCTCGTGCGCTCAGCCGTGGCAAAAGCACGCCTCCTAAGGCCCCTTGAGAAGCCTAGGATACCAGTTACACCTGCAGCCCTCGTGATAGGTGGTGGCGTCTCGGGCATGACGGCTGCGCTTGAGCTAGCAAACCAGGGCTTTGATGTCTTCCTAGTTGAGCGTGAGGACGAGCTAGGTGGCCACCTAAGGCACATACACTATACCCTGAATGGCGAGGACCCACAGGAGCTCCTTAGGCGCCTCGTGAGGGCAGTTGAGGAGAACCCACGCATAAGGGTGTTCAAGGGGGCGGAGGTAGTAGATGTATCTGGCTACGTGGGCAACTTTGAGACGACCATAAGGCACAATGGTATTGAGGAGGTCATTAAGCACGGAGCCATAATAGTGGCTACTGGTGCCGACCTCCTAGAGCCATATGGCCAATACCTCTACGGCGAGGACCCACGTGTCCTAACGCAGAGGGAGCTTGAGGAACGGCTAGCTAGTGGTGATTTCAAGGCAAAGCGTGTTGTAATGATACAGTGCGTTGGCTCAAGGGTGCCCGAGAGGCCCTACTGCTCAAGGATATGCTGCTATGAGGCCGTTAAGAACGCCCTAAAGCTAAAGGAGCTCTGCCCCGATGCAGAAGTTCTGATACTCTTCAGGGACGTAAGGACGTACGGCTTCAGGGAGCTATTCTACCGTGAGGCACGTGAGAAGGGCATTATATTCGCTAGGTATACGCTTGAAAAGCCACCTGAGGTCGCAAGGGAAGGTGATAAGCTGTTAGTTAAGTTCTACGATCTAGGAACCATGTCCGAGGTCGTAACGGAGGCTGACTATGTAATCCTAAGCACTGCTATAATACCTAGGCCAGATGCAGCCGACCTAGCCAAGATGCTAAAGGTCCCGCTTAGCCAAGATGGCTTCTTCCTTGAGGCCCACGTTAAGCTAAGGCCCCTTGACTTCGCCTCAGATGGCATATTCCTATGTGGCCTAGCCCACTACCCGAAGTTCATAGATGAGTGCATAGCCCAGGCCTGTGGGGCAGCAGCTAGGGCTGCTACGCTGCTATCAAAGCCATACCTAGAAGTTGAGGCAGCCGTAGCAAGCGTTGATACAGAACGCTGTAGGGGCTGTGGTCGCTGTGAGGAGGTCTGCGAGTTCGGTGCCGTGAGCATAGTTGAGGAAGTAGGTCGCCTCGTGGCCCAGGTAAATGAGGCCCTCTGCAAAGGCTGTGGTGCTTGCTCTGTTAGGTGCCCAACTGGTGCCATAAGGGTAAAGCACTTCAGGCCAGAACAAATATTAGCACAGGTCTCAGCTGTAGCGGCGGCCTAGGCGAGGTGAGCGAGATGGGCAGGTCGGGTAGCGAGGGGGAGTTTGAGCCAAGGATCGTGGCCTTCTGCTGTAACTGGTGTGCCTATGCTGGTGCTGACCTCGCTGGCGTTAGCAGGATCCAGTACCCGCCTACCGTCCGCATCATCCGTGTCATGTGCACTGGCATGGTAGATGAGAGCTACATAATGAAGGCATTTGAGGAAGGGGCGGATGGCGTCTTAGTAGCTGGCTGCCACCCTGGGGATTGCCATTACATATCTGGGAACCTGAAGGCTGAGAAGGAAGTTGAGAGGACGAAGAAGCTCCTAGACCTAATAGGCATAGGTAGCGATAGGCTTAGGCTTGAGTGGATTTCTGCCTCAGAAGGTGAGAAGTTCGCTCGTGTCATAAGGGAGTTCACGGAGCAGCTAAAGGCACTAGGCCCAAGCCCCCTCAAGAGGCGGCGAACTGCTACAGATGGTGGCTCCTCCATGGCAGCAGCGGTAGCCAGAGGGGGCCCAGGCTCCTTTGCTGAAGAGGTCCTATCTGGTGAGTTCATGTGGAGGTGCTTGGGCTGCTACCTATGCCACTCAACTTGCCCAGGTGGCCTTAGGATAGCTGAGCTGATCAGGGTAGCTAGGAGCGAGGCGCCGAGGGAGCAAGTAGACCTGATGTGCGCTCATGGTGCTGTCCCACTCATGTGGGCTAGGATGATGGCTAACCCAGCCCTAAGGCCAAATAAGCTCGCTAGCCTACCAGAGGGCCCTGATTTTGGCCAGAAGGGGGATGTGTACTTCTTCATCGGCTGTGCCCCACTATACGATGTGGAGATGGAGGACCTAGCCCTTGGCTCCACGAAGGCAATTGCCTCTACCATAAGGATCCTAAATGCCCTTGGCATTAAGCCAGCTATATCGCCAGATGAACGCTGCTGTGGCCACGACCTCCTCTGGACGGGTGATTTTGAGGACTTTGAGAGGCTAGCCCGCATGAACGTGGAGGCCATACGCAAGTCGGGTGCTAAGCTGGTCATAACTAGCTGCCCAGAGTGCTACAGGACGCTTAAGGTAGATTATGCCGACCTGCTCGGTGGCCTAGATTTTGAGGTCCTTCACATCTCAGAGTTCTTGCTGAAGGCCCTTGAGGAAGGCAAGCTGAAGTTTGAACGTGAGCTTAAGCGAAAGGTAACATTCCAGGACTCCTGTCGCTTGGGGAGGCATATGGGCATCTACGAGGAGCCAAGGAAGCTCCTTACGGCCATACCTGGCCTAGAGCTCGTTGAGATGGAACGTAATAGGGCTGAGGCTGCCTGCTGTGGCATGAGCTCTTGGCTACTCTGTGGTGAGGTATCCAAGCGCCTCCAGCTTGAGCGATTGAAGGAGGCTAGGGCTACTGGGGCAGATCAGTTGGTCGTGGGATGCCATAAGTGCAAGATACACTTCAGGTGCGTCCAAGAGGAGAAGCTCCCACCTGGCTACGAGGACATCAAGATACCAGTAGTAGAGCTGGTGGAGATCCTAGCTGAGGCCCTTGGGCTTGATGAAAGCTAAATAAGCTAGTTCTTTTCGGGCAGCAGCCCTTAATACCTCCTGGTAGAGGGACATCTATCCGTGGGTGATGAGAATTGCCTCCTAAGCCCCTTACCATAAGGCCCTTCGTAGAGAGACAGGATGAGGGGACATGGGTTTCCATTGTAAATGAGTGCTTAAGCTACTTCTATGGAGCCGATTACATCCCACTAGGCCAGGAGGACATGGAGTGGCTTAGGGGCTCCCCCTGGTACGACCCAAGCGAGATGTTCATAGCGGAGCTAGCTGGGGAGCCAATTGCCACCATCTTAGTCCACGTAGATAGGCTAGGCAGCAGGCGTGAGGGGACGATAACAATTAGGATGCGCCCTAGCTCCCTTGGGAAGGGCTACGAGAGGCAGGTCCTCCTATTTGGCCTTGAGAACCTACGCTCAAGGGGCATACCCTATGCTAGGGTGTGGGTTAGGGATAACATGGTGGAGCTGATAAGGGCTCTTGAGGAAGAGGGCTTCAGGAGGATAAGGTCCTTCAGCATCATGAAGATGGAGCTCAGCAGGCTGAGGCATGGCATAGGGGAGTGCAAGAGGGTATCCTTCAGGCCAATGGAGTGGCGGCGCCAGGACATAGGGCTATTCACGTTCCTAGCTAACCAAGCATTTAAGGAGCACTTCGGCTTCACGCCCATGACGGAAGCTGAGGCAGAGGCCCTACTGAGGAGGCCAGGCTGTGAGTTCCACGTCATATTTGCCTACTGGGGTAGGACGCCAGTTGGCTACGTAGAACTCATGGTGAGCCACAAGCTGCTTAGGCTAGGCAGGAAGGTAGGCGAGGTAGGATCCATAGGCGTGCTAAGGCCGTATAGGCGGTTGGGCATAGGGACAGCCCTCATGCTGAGGGGGCTTGAGTGGCTGAGGGAGAGAGGCATGGATGAGGCCATTCTAGGCGTAGATGATGATAACCCAACGAAGGCCATGAGGCTGTATGAGAAGGTTGGCTTCAAGGTAGCCTACAAGAACCTCGTATATGAGAGGCCGACTAGCTAGGCCAATTCACCCAGCTAGGCCCTAGTACACGCCTCTGCCTACAAAGCCCTTATCTTGAGCCCCCCACCCTGGGGGCAGGTATGGGCCTGGGGGAGCTGGAGAGGGAAGTGCTAGCTAAGGTATACGTAGCTGGGCTTGCTGGCGAGGCTGCCTCCCTAGCCTACCTATCTAAGCAGCTAGGCTTGCCAGGCGACCTGCTAAGGCAGGTCCTAGATGGGCTGGCCAGTAGGGGCCTGATTAAACCCTCAGGTGGCCCTGGGGGCTGCTCTTACGTCCTAACTGAGGAGGGACGCTCATCTATTAAGGTCGTTATGACAGGTGGTGCTTTTGACATACTGCACGTAGGCCACCTAGCTACGCTTGAGGCTGCCAAGCGACTTGGGGATGTGTTGGTCGTAGTGGTCGCTAGGGATGAGACAGTTAAGCGCATGAAGGGCAGGGAGCCCTTGAATAGCGAGCAGGATAGGCTTAAGCTGGTATCGGCCCTAAGGCCCGTGGACCTAGCCCTGCTTGGGGATCTAGAGGACCCCATGAAGACGGTAGAGCACGTAAAGCCAGATGTAATAGCCCTTGGCTACGACCAGAAGCACAATGAGCGCCAGATTGAGGCTGAGCTCAGGGCTAGGGGGCTTAAAGCAAGGGTAATAAGGCTAGATGTCCATGTCCCAGGCGTGAAGTCCTCAAAGATACTCGCAAGGCTCCTAAGGGAGCTGTAGGCCAGCTATGGGAAGACCCTTACCTTCACTAGATCTCCATCCTTCAGCTTTAGCCTCTCCCTAAGGCAAACGGGGGATATTAGCTCTATAACGGATGGCCCGTAGTGCGTCCTGTAGGCCACTACCACGGCCCCCTCAACTTCATCATTTATTATGGCCCTAAAGCACTTACCAGCTCCAAACGTCCTGCCCTCAGCTGTAAAGCCCTTTATTTCAATACCAGGGTAGAAATCCAACTCCCTCCTAGCCTTAAGGCTCTCCTCATCTATTAGGCGGAGGTTCAATGTGCCTGGGTAAGGCTCAAATCCAAGCTTCTCTATGAACTGCTTCTTGTACCCCTCCCTAGTTACGTAGTAAGCCCCCTCGCCTAGGCCAGTGAACACAACCCCCTTTAGGATCAGGAAGGGAGCCGTTACTGGCTCTAGCACCTTCCTCAAGGCCCCGTACACCTCCCTTAGCGCATCTATGCCTGAGTTCGTCAGCCTCACCCTGCACCCCTTCTTCTCCACAGCCCTAGATATTAAGCCAGCTTTCTCAAGCTCTATGAGGTGCCTTGAGGCCGTCTGCTGGGAGTAGCCAAGCCTCTCCGCTAGGCTAGATGTAGTAATGCTTACCTCGCCTGAGGCAGCCCCAAGCTCAGCTAGGGCCAGTAGCGTAAAGAACATCTTCCCTAAGGACTTAACAGCCCTTGAGGCAGCCATACACCTCAGCCACCTACCCAGGCGAAATCCCGCCTTTATAAGGCTTGGGAGAACGCCCTAGGCCATAGAAAATACCAGATAAAATATGATGGTAGCTTAGTTCTGCAGCGAGCTTAGCCCTTAACTAGCTCTTCGTGCCACTTGACAGCGGCTTCAAAGTCCATTAGCTCCTTGAGCTCCTCATCAAGCTTAGTGGGCGTTATAACTATGAGCCAGCCCTCGCCATATGGATCATCGTTTATCAGGCCTGGGTTATCCTGGACAGCTGAGTTTACCTCCTCAACTACGCCAGTTAAAGGAGCTATGAGGTCTGATACGGTCTTGGCCGACTCAACGGTGCCAAATGGCTCCCCCTTAGTTATATCATCGCCTGGCTCGGGTAGCTCCGTGTACAGTATGTCCTTTAGCTGCTTCTGGGCGTAATCCGTCAGCCCTATCCTGGCCTTGCCATCCTCTATCTCAACCCATAGGTAGTCCTTGGAGTAGTACAGGCCTTCCTTAACCTCGTAGTCGTCTACCTTCACCACGCCCGCTCCCCTCCCAGGGGCCTAGCCAGGTAAATTTAAAAGCATGAGCCTACAGCCTCGGCAATGTGAAGCCCCAAAGCCTCTACCAGGTGCGCCCAGGCCTATATGCTGTTGACGTAAGGCCATTAGGCATAGAGCAGTTCTTAAGCACCTACGTGCTCCTAGGCCGTGAGGTAGCCGTCATAGATCCAGGCCCAGCGTGCTCCATACCTAACCTCATAAGCGCCCTAGAGGCCCTTGGCGTAAGGCCATCCTCGCTACGCTATGTCTTAGCCACGCACATACACATTGATCATGCTGGTGGGGCGGGCCTCTTACTTGAGTGGGCAGAGGGCGCAAAGCTACTAGTCCACGAGCGTGGCGTGAAGCACATGGTTGAGCCAGGGAGGCTGTGGGAGAGCTCAAAGGCTGTGCTAGGTGAGATAGCATTAGCTTATGGTGAGATAAAGCCGGTAGAAGAGGAGCGCATTGCAGGTTTAAGGGAAGGGGATGAGATTAACCTTGGAGGTAGCCTTAGGCTTCATGTCCTTGAAACACCTGGCCATGCAAGCCATCATCTTAGCTTCTTTGAGCCAGGGGGGCGCATCCTATTTACTGGCGACTCAGCAGGCGTCTACATAAGGTCCCTTGGCGCTGTGGTCCCAACCACCCCACCACCCTTCAGGCTTGACTTGGCGTTAGCCTCCCTTGATAAGCAAGTGGAGCTGAAGCCTGAGGTCATCTGCTACGCCCACTTCGGCCATGCTGAGGAAGCCATCAAGATGCTTGAGGGACACAAGGAGCAGTTGAGGTTGTGGGCTGAGGTCGTGAAGGAGCACCTCAATGAGCCCTTAAATGCCATTCTTGAGCTGCTGATGTCCAGGGATCCAAATCTAGCACGCCTTGGCCATCTGGTGAAGGAGGACACGGTGATGCATGCCGTCCTGACCAGGAGCTTGATGGGCATGAAGGGCTTCCTGGAGAGGAAGAGCCCTTGATGGAGGAGCTCAAGGCATTTGTTTACGCCTTCTGCATGGTGTTCCTTACCGAGCTAGGTGATAAAACGCAATTGGCCATCTTGGCCTTGAGCCTCAAGGGCAATAGGGCTTACGTGCTCCTCGGCTCCTTCCTGGCCTTCTCGCTCGTTAATGGCTTGAGCGCTGCCTTTGGCTACCTGCTCTTCACGCTAGCTCCCTATTGGCTCCTCAGCCTGGTCTTGGGCGCTATTTTCATGCTAGTAGGCTCGGTGGGTCTGGTCTTGGAGTTCTACCGAGGTAGAAGATCCGTGGAAGAGCGGGAAGGTGAGCCTGCTCCTGATCGCAAGCCCTCGTTGCTCGGAAGCTTCGCTTTGGTAGCTCTAGCTGAACTAGGCGATAAAACACAGCTGGCCACGATAAGCTCCTCAGCTCTCACGGGATCCGTGCTAACGGTGATCCTAGCGGCCATCTTGGCCTTGATGAGCATGGCGGCCTTGACGTGCGCCATCGGGGGGAAGCTGGCGGGGACGTTGCACGGTGCCAAAGCGAGGCTGGCTTCCTATGCGGTGTTCGTAGTGGCTGGCATTTTAATACTCGTATCCACATGCTTAATGCACTATGGATCGTGAGCTCAAGTGGCGGGAGATATAGCTTTACTAAAAATCCAGGATTCACCTTGAAGGCCCACTTGGCCAGGTGGCTAGGTCGGAGCAGCCTATGGGGTCCAGCTTGAGCTTATCGGCCTTGAGCACCCTGGGCTTATCCCGCCGTTTCTATATTATGCCCCTCGCCCTCATCGCCTCGGCCACCCTGTCGAAGGCCAGGGCGTAGGCCCCGTACCTCAGGCTGACCTCGTACTTCTCAGCCTGCTCCACCACGTCCCTGAAGGCCTGGGCCATGACCCTCCTCAGCCTCTCATCGACCTCTTCAGCCGTCCAGTAATATCCCATCCTGTTCTGGACCCACTCGAAGTAGCTGACGGTTACGCCACCAGCGTTAGCTAGGATGTCTGGCACAACTATAACCCCTTTCTCCTCGAGGATCTTGTCCGCCTCAGGGGTGGTCGGGCCGTTGGCCCCCTCCACGATCAACTTCGCCTTCACATCCCCAGCGTTCTCCTCCGTTATCTGGTTCTCCAGCGCTGCTGGCACGAGTATGTCGCACTCCACCGTGAGGGGGCCCTTCTGCCCTATCTCCTCGCATCCTGGGAATCCAGAAACGGTTCTGGTCTTCCTCTTATGCTCCATGACCTTCTCGGGGTTCAGCCCATCCTTGCAGTATATCCCGCCCTTTGAGTCGCTCACGGCC
>Ga0190311_1000344_pt1 | contig 15055 bp, 9 predicted proteins | sample 48700789_MG_FD_165037 | JGI IMG/M metagenome (GOLD analysis project Ga0190311, IMG submission 165037) | Hydrothermal vent sediment bacterial communities from Southern Trench, Guaymas Basin, Mexico - 4870-07-8-9_MG | ecosystem: Environmental > Aquatic > Marine > Hydrothermal vents > Sediment ...
CTCTATAGTTGTGAGTATTGATAGTCTCATTTCCTATATATGTCGGACTTGTTGGATAATCTACAGTATCTAGAGTAAGGTATTCTATTAGTTTGAAAGTAATTATACTCACATTAAGATACTCCGTCGATCCTAGTTCAACAGAGTGGATAATACTGCAATTGTACTGCAAGACGTTATAAGTGAGTGGTTCGTTGACTATAGCTGTTAGATTTGTATTATATTCTATATAAATCCTAACGTCTTTTATTCCTATTTCCTCTCCTGATGTCGTAGTCGAATTTATAGTAGCATTAATCCATAGCGTAAGTGAGTTACTCATATTGGCATTAACATTTAGAGCTACTGTCGCCCAAGTGGTATCAATCGTCGCATTTGAGAGTTCTGATATAACAGTTCCATTTTCATCTAGTACCTTCATCCACAATCTCCTGTAATTACCGGTGCTGTTTGTCTTAGCTTCGAGAGTTATGTTTCTGACTAGGACTTGTAAGTAGGGAAGAGAGATATTCACCTCACTTACTAAAATAGCTTGGTTCTCCGTAGAGTCGAATGGATTGACATATACCTTCCAACCGTAAGAATTAGTATAATTCGTCTCATAACCGGCAGTCGTCGTATTTAACGCTGAAAATGAATATGTAAATTGAGTTGAATTGGGACTATAGACAATTTCGTGTGTCAAATATATCGTCTCTGGTGGTAGTTCTATACCACCTTCTGGGGCCTTTTTCTCTAGAGCACCTATCGAAACTGTAGGAGGAGGGTCTATGTAGGGTCGTATAATCATCTCATCTATCCATATTATCGCTCTATAGTCAGTGATATCTTTCGTTAAGTTTAGTCTTATTTCAATTTCTCTACTCGGTGTCATATTGTCAGTTATATATGTGTAGTACTCCCAGTCAATACCATCATCTGCTAGATCTTTACTGTATGTCAGTTCGTGAATCTTTATAATCTTTTCCCAGTATCCCGAAGCTGAGGTAGTGTCACGATTATCTTTTATTCTGAATTCATAGGCGTATGTTATATTATACGGTGGCATCTTTACTGTTCGATAGAGTCTGGCATAACTACCTGCGGTTCCGCCTGTAGCGGCAGGAAATTCTAGTTTTAGACTACTAGGCGGACTTATATAGACTGACGTATCAAGTTCACATATAAAAGCCCCGGTCGTTTCTTCATAAGTCCACTCACTAATTTCTGTGAAGTTCTCATAGAAGGGAAGCACATAGCTCACATTCCAACACGGTTTAATAGCGGTTGAGTTATCGAAGTACATGTATAGAGTAGTAGATCCACCTTTCGGTATCTTTGGTACTAGAACCCAGACTGTAGCATTCACTCCATCATACTTTTCTTCGATGAAATATGGAACCTCTATCTCTCCATCAGAACCTAGATATACAAAGCGTAAGTCTCTAAAGTCATTTTGCATCCCCTCTTCCCAAGAGACTGTAAATCTTATCGGATAGGCGATTAGATCGGTTTGATTTGCCTGATCTTGAACTGTTATGACTCTTCTCCTATTCCAACCGGCAAAGTACCATTCTGATATAGGCGGATATAATTTTATAATGCCGGTATAGGATTCTGAAGGGAGTTCTATGAATAAATATCCATCGGCATCCCAGTCTCCGGTGCGAGTGACAAGATTATTTGCACTATCATATAGTTCGGCCCAAGATCCTCTCGGAACTTGTAAGACAACACCGGCAGGATAGATCTTTATATTATCATACCAGTTCTCTTTGTCATAGTCCGCAGACCATGCATCTCGTGTATTTAGATAGATTCTGAACCACTGCCCGACGGCCGCTACAATCTTACTATGTCTCCATCCACTATCAGTTGTTCCACCTTGGATTCCAGCATACTCATAATAATAAGGTGGATGTTCATCTGTCATCTCTGCTGGTTTACAACCGTAAAGATGCAAGTACATATTTGTGACTGTTGAGACATCAGTAGATGATACTGCTCTCCAATCAAGCTCTATTACGATTTTTGTAAATGCTTTATCTTTGATATCTATGTACCATCCTGCTCGTACTCCTCCGGTTCCTGTTGTCTCTAGAGAGTGAAGAGTATAACCGTAACCGGTCACACTTACAATATCGCATACATATCCACTTGGCTGAGCGGGTGTCCATCCTTGACTTGTACCATCTTCAAAGTCGAAGAAAGCTATTGTATAATTATCTAATTGGGTGAAAACTCCATTTTCGAACTTATACTGCATTCCATATCCGAATGTACCACTTAATGTATAGACCTCTTCCGGACTAGCCTTAATACTTAGAGTTTTAAGTTTGTAATGTAGTGGTATTTTTATCGGTAGACTCGTTATTATCAGGATTGCAATTATTACTAATGTCGTCTTTCTCAATCTCCCACCTCTATAAGGTATAATGTTAAAAGTATAAATCTTTTAGGATCTAGAAAATAGAACTCCGTTTTTACTTTTACATGTGTAAAAACTAGTTACCTATTCTTAGGTACCTTTTTGGTACCGTTACCATGCTCTTCTTGAGCAGTTTAAGTACTACTAGCACCACGATGCAGGTTACTATTATTCCTACGAGGGCGAACATTATGTAGTATACCTCCCATCCGTAAGGAGCTACCACTTCCTCCTCCTCAGGTAACGTCTCTACTTGAACTTCAGTCTGCGTAGTAGAGGCTACGTAGATATCATCTCCTCTGAATGAACCGGTTACCGTATAAGTCTCATCCTTATAGAGTTCATGCACCGACGTAGCAAAGATTCCACGTAAATCTGTCATTCCTGTGAGGATCTTTCTATATGTCCCTCCTGCCCATTCGAGTATAAGTGTCACATTTCTGTAGGGGACTGGATCATTATAGTAGTCCAAGACTTCGACCTCAAAGTATCCGCTCACATAGTCTTCAGTCTCTCCTGTCTTCACAAATGTTATATTCACTCTAGTAGGTACTCTATACTCTATCGTGAACGCTATATTCTCGTCCATAGTTATAATTCTCTCAGTCCTATTATATCCATCATTATAGGCATAGAACTCGAATCCATTCCATCTAGACGGAATCTTAATAGTGTAGTTCTCTACAGAGAGTAGGTCAGATATACTGTACCCCTTGTATTTAGTCGTGTTGATATACAGTTCTATTGATAAGTAGTGTTTTAATCTATCCATGATTGTAAGCTTCAATTCGTATAGCTCGGTTACATTTATCTCTCCGGTACTAGATAGACTTCCTGTTAATACTAGGTAGTTTTCATTCCAGTAGTACTTTAGATCGGTCACATTACTCTCTATAAGGACATCCGCAGGAAGAGTACTGTAATTGATGAGCAGTTTGAATATGCCTGTTCCATTTAAGAGTACTCTGATTTTACTATACGGGAATTTAGGAGATATATCTTCATAAATAGTACTCGTGTTAGCGATGATCTCTCTACTCTTATTTCTATAATCTACAAAGGTATCATAGGCCAGAATTGCTGTAATATTGATATCTTCAAGTAGTGATATTGTCCTTGTACTTTCCATTCCTTTATACGAGATCTTTATTATTGTCTCTTCTTGTGCCGGTACCTCGTAGAGTGTGTCATTAGTTAGAGAATCCCATGTCGTTAGATTATAGAATTCTATAGTGGGCGTAAAGGATATATTGAACGGATTCCTTACTACTATTTTTAGATTCCTCGGATCTAAGATTGTCACGTTAGCCGGTACATCTACATCGATGAGTAGTTCTCCGTCTAATTGCTGGACATTCACTGTTGTGTTAGAGAGGACAAGTAAAGGCTTTGTATAGTTGACGATATACGATAATCTGCCCGTCTCAGTTCCGTTCAGGATGACATTTAATTTCCTCGTACTATTATCGAAATTATAAGATAGTAGAGAGACGTTGGCAAGTAGGCCTCTTATATTACCTAGATGATCTCTGACCTGCTTGATCGGAGTTATTGTTAGAGATTCTTCTGTCTCTGTCTGATTGTGGACAATCTCGGCAATTTTTATATTATTATACCAGACCTTGAGTAGATATGTGCCGGTCGTGTTGAGACTTAAATCTGATGTCTCTCTAGTCATATAGGTTCCTATCAGTTCTCCAGTCGTATAGTTATAGATTTCGATCAATATATCGGAAGGTAGATGTATAGTCTCATTTGTCTCGGTTCTAATAGAGAAGTGAAGAACTATCTTACTGATTGTAAAGTTAATGAAGTAAGTTTCTCCGTGAGCGAGCGTGACGTTTAATGTGTAGGTGCCTGACTCACTAGGAGCGGTAAATTCGTAGTTAGCTATTCCAGACGGATCTGTTGTGAGCTGAGTTCCATTCACCCATAGAGTTTCACCTTCAACACCGACTGTCGTCTCATTATAAGCTATATTTAGAGTTAGTTTAGCTGGATCACCCGGAAAGTATGTAGTCTTGTTAAAAGTATAGTCATAGAGGTATGTCGTATTGGTTACAGAGAAGAGAGAGGAGTAGGTAGAACTGTTAGAATAATTATGACTTGTATCTTCAGCATAGATCCAGACGTCATAAACACCGCCTGCCTCCCACGATGGCTTTAGATTTAAAGTGAAGTAAATCCAGCCACCATTAGTAGTAAGTGTGTAGTCTACAGGCTCAAAGAGATTATTCGGATCATAGGTCTCATAAAGACTTCCGTTATAGAGGTATCTGACTAGGTCTGATATGTTTATATCTACTCTGTCTACAATCCCGTAAGGCGACCAGATTGTAACGTTGAGAGTAAATGCCTTGTTCGATCCGACTACTCCAACTTTAATCGGGTTTGTAATCCAAGTCTTGTTTATGTGAAAAATTCCACCATAGCTCTTCTCTATTAAAAGACCGAATGTTAATATCGAGATAGTAGATTTCTTGGGTGGAATTGAATAAGTGAGTCCGTGTGTTAGTGTTGTTAAGGTGAAAGTTTTATTGGGTGGAATTGAATAAGTGAACACAGGGCCTAGTTCTACTGTTCCGTTACCTTGCCAATAGGTCGCATTTATTTGTTGTACTGTGAAAGTAGGTGTCGATAGTTGTGCGAGAATAGTAAATACGTGTACTACAAGATAGCCTACTATAAAGGCTATTGCTATTAGTAGTATATAAAAAAATCCGCTTCCCTCCTCATAGTATTCACCACATTTTTATGTTATGCGTACTTTACATATATATAGTATCGAACTTCTAGAGTTTCATCAGGATCGAGAGAGATTTGCGATATAGTATCTCTGAAGAGTAATATCCATTCATAATCAGTAGATATAGCATTATCCATAAGTAATGCTAGTCCAACTTCTGTAATGTTTATCGCATCTGTAGCCGTGAACGAACCCTTTACTTCAATCCACATGTGCGTAGAGTTCATGTCGAATTTGTAGTAAGTGACAGGTGCTTCAGCTAACTTGCTTTCAAGTGCATAGTCGTCTACTGTCGGTGAGGTTGTTCCATTTCCGAGTACTATCTTCAGACTTATTTTAGTGACACCGCCAACAACACCAGAATAAGCCGCATGATAATTATCTGCCGGATAACCGCTAGTCCCATCTTCTGCAGTCCATGTCCCGTTGTACAATTGTATGCTATCATCATAATACCACCAGCTATGCATTATCGCTTTCAGGAAGTTGACAGTCGGAAGATCTCCTACTTTTGTATAGCTCTTTACTAGAAAGCCCTTAGAATCGTATACTTTTAACTGTAGTGCCGGAACTATCACACCTATTTCGAGTTCTGATCTTTCAGAAGTCTCAGCTATATTATTACTGTTCAGCGGAATCAGAAAGCCTAAAGCCGCTCCTAATACGAAGGCTAGTACTATCGATATAGCTTGTACTACTTTCCTCATCCTTTCACCACTATATTTTATTCCAAAAACTATAAATCTTTTTAGGTCTATAGATATAGAGGTGGAATAGGTGAGAAGAAAGTATATTAAAGTAACTTCAGTATTGCTACTATTTACTCTAATGATATCTCCCGTCTCTCCTTTACTTCGCATAAATGTAGCCATGGCACAAGAGACAAGCACTAATAGTCTATGGATTGTACCGTTAATGCGGCTAATAGAGTCACACGGAGCTCTGTTCTTAGGTGATCTATTGTTCGTTGAACCTGTAGGGGCATTAAGCGAGGATGATTTTCCGGCATGTTCTCTTGTAGTATCTCCTAGCGGTACATATCTCTATACGAGGACGGGAGCAAGTGTATATAGTAGAAGAAAGTCCTTTGAGAAAATTGAAGAACTAGCTAAAAATACTGTATATAAGTATGAAAATGGAACATTCGTAAGTATATATTCCCCTCCTAGAGTCGGTGGCCATGATAATGCATATCTGGAAATGATCGTATTCTGGGAAGAGAAGGGAATAATTGTAGAGATACACCATGCGACAGATCCTGATACTGGTGCTATAAGAGTAGTTGATTTTTCGGGTAATGAGATTCAACTGTGGAGTCATTCAGGATGTGAATTTCATGGCACTTGGTACGATATCAGTGGAGATCTCATCGTTCTTTCTACCACTGACATGGATCTTCCTAATTCTTGGACGGGAGTTTTCAGATGGAATGGTACAGCTCTCGATCTCGTATGGGAGCTTTGGGACGAGGCCGGGGTAGTTAGATTCATAGGAGATTATCTCGTGTTGGCTTCAGCTCATAAGCCGAAGATATTTGTCTATGAGACCTCTAATTTCTCCCTAGTGAAAGAGATTGAAGGATACGGTGAAGAACTCACTGTTCGTAATGCACATAGACCTCTATTAATAGATCTATGTGGAGGGATGTATTGGCTGTATGCTAGAGAGAACAGAATTATTGTTTTCGAGAACTTTCCAGATAATCCAACTATTGTAGCTAACATAGATCTACCTGTTAGTGGCGATTTTCTATACCCTCAATTATGGGTGAGAACTGAAGTCGGCAATTACACTCTTATAGTTCAAGCACATAAATACTTTGAACTCAATCCACCGACATCGGGAGAGAACAGTACTCTTTATCTATTGAAAACGACTGATTGGAGTATTCGATGGAATTTCACAGAAATGGGCCTTGGAGCGTCTCTCTCTAGTGATAAGACTTGTCTATTCTTCGGAGATACTCTCTACGCTATCCTCCTTCCAGATCCGCAATCGGGACTTCCACGATTAAGACTTGAGGGGTATATTGAGATCGAGAATTTGGACTGGTCTTTTGATAAGGGGCTTCCTCTACTAATGCCGCAGAAGGATTATCATATCTATCTTAAAGATGTCGAAGTAAGGGTCGAGAAGATTGAACTCCTACCAAAGCACCAGCTTGTTACGCCAAAAGAACTCCAGCAAGGTATTATTTATGGACAACCGGCATTCATATTAGCAGGCGAAGCCGATCCTGCTATTTTTCCACTCTTCGGTTCAAAGTTGGGTTACTGGGATTCTGTCGTGATAGAAAGACATCCGACCACTACTACTGTTAGAGGAGACTACGTGATTACAGGATCGCCTCCGACGGGCTTTACTCCCGGATTTCTAGGGATAGAATATCAGATTCCGCTCACTCCAGTTCCACTGGATAAGGTAGATGAGATGGATATTACAGTAGTATTTGAGCCAGAGTATGAAGAGGCTATTGCCGGAACGAAGATGAGTAACTATTTTGATGTATTAGCGGCCGCCGGGCTTACTGGAGCTACATTCACAGGAGTATGGGCTATCGGAAAATACTTCTTGAAGTCTACGGGTGAAGTCTATATAGAGTTGATCGGATATGACGGCAAGCTAATAACTGATGTTGTACCGAGAAGTAAAATACCTCAATTAATAGATGAGATTACATATCACCTGTCAATTATTAGACATGAGATAGCAAAATTGACCAGTAGGAGGCTTGTTCCTGTCCGAGAATTGGTAAAATTAGAACAGTTGAAGAGAATAGCAGAGAGGAATATTGAATACCTGAAGATGAAACTTGAAGTGTCTAAATCGAGATTCGCTAAGCTTGCGGAGAAGTTAGGAGCTAAGATAGACTTCAAGTACAGGATTGTAAGTAGGCTTGTAAAAGTAGGGACTTTAAAGACTATCGGAGCAGGAATAGGGGCATTTCTTGCAACTACTACTTTATTTGGAGCGGGAGAGTTCATCTTCAAATACGTACATGGGCGGATAGGATTTCAGAGGATACCCGTACTACTAAGAGGATATAAAGTTACTATACCGGGTAAACCGCCTTCAGTCTTCCTTCTAGGTGTAATGGCAGAAGATAAAGTGATCTATTCTGACCCTGTCTGGGGAACTATGAGGGTGAGGGACTACCTTACTCAGATCTTCACTAAGTACTATGAGGCGTTGGGATGGAATGCCTATATCAGGTGGAAGATAGCTGAATCTACAGATCTCGACTCAGTACTATCTGCTGTAGAGGAGGCGTATAAAGTATTACCGAAAGACTTTATAGAGGGATGTCTAGGTTACCGTCCAGCTAGGGCAAGTGTCGATGAGCTTGTAATAGTCACGGGACTTGTCATAATGTATTCATCGAACTTTTTAAACTGGTTCTGGGGACATTTCAAGGGATGGCCTAAAGAGACTATCGAGATCAGTGATCAGTGCCACAATATTACTGCCTGTGTTAAGATAACAGAGAAAGAAACTATCACAGACCCGAAAGAGATCTCAGATTTACTTGATATAACTATGAAGTATGAGAAGAGTAAATTGATGGACGAAGTAATATCTACTGATCATGTCCTCTATAGGGGATCATTTATCGATGTGAACGGCTCGAGCGGAGTAGTACTTTTTGCGAATATCTCAACACCTGCCTCAATAACATGCGATTTGAGAGCTACTCTCTGGATTAAGAAAGATCTGACGGAAGTCTATGATGGTACTCTCTGGACTAAATTCCACTTCGATTATGATTATGACCTCCACTTAACTCGACTTGAACTTGTAGATCTTCCGTTTGAGCCAAAAGCAGTCGTGAAGCTATCATATCCTAAGTCTCCTGAAGAACGAATGGAAATTGTCCAGATACCTTTCGATCACTGGAGTATAAATACTACTGAGACAAATATAACTAATATGATCTTATTATCACCATCTTACTTCGATCCATTCGGTAAAGGTGTTATTGAGAAGTGCGAAAAGTTTGAAATTCTAGTGGCTAAGAATGTGACTTGCATTCCTGATGCCTCTATCATCATACGCTTAGATATTAGAAATGCAACAGATATTCCGAGAATACTCTCAGTAACTGTAGGCTCGTTTGTATATGATCAGTCAATAACTTATAATCTAACCCTAGCAGTTTACTTTAAGACTCCCGGAGGTACTCTGAAGCCTGCCGATAAGAAGACAGTTATTGAGACTGTAGATGTCAAGGCCAATTCTACGAGGACTAAGACTTATAATATTAGTGCTCTCATAAAGGAGACTATACAGCTCGCCAAGAACTATGAACATGCGAAGTTTGTAGCGACAGCTAAGATAATCAGTGCCGAATATAACTATAATCCCGCTAATGACTACGATGAAGTCGAATGGAAACCTGAGAAAAAGATAATTCCACCTGCAAAGAATGGAACACTTAGGATTGAGGTTGTAGATGTCTTAAGTCTCGATCCTATAAGCGGTGCTCTGGTGAGTATATGGAGTTCGCCCGATAAGTCTGATCTTCAAAGTAACACTACAGACGGAGGATATGTAGAGTTCACTGTATACGGAAATAGAAGCTATACGATCAGAGTAGAGAAAGACGGATATATTCCAGCTCAAGAGACATTCTATGTTTACTATCTCCCGACAACATATAGAGTTTATCTGCGGCCTGAGACAATTCCTCCGGTACCTCCACCGCCCGGAAGTAATATAACTCAACCTCCACCGATAGAGGGATACTATGTACTTGCTGTTCAAGTTCTCTGGAATGATGGAGTGCCATTTCACGGAGCTAATGTAACAGTCTATGAAGGAGCAACTAAACTCGCCTCTCTGATAACTAACGGAACAGGAATTGTATACTTCTACCTCACTCCTGATAAGACCTACACCGTTACTATTAATGCGACTAATCCTAATAATGTAACACAGACTTGGAGTACTCAGTTCGATGTATATCTCGATGCATGTTATCTATTCGTAAGAAAGGTGCCTTGGAACTCTGCCGGAATAGTATATAGAACTCTACACGTCTATGTTAAGGATGCGATAAATAGGACTGCGATAGAAGGAGCATTAGTACACTTAGAAATGATCGACGGTGCTTATGATCTCTATAATACTACTGATGCGAACGGATACTGTTCATTCAATATTCCGATGTATGATGTGTATAATGTAACCGCTTATAAGTCGGGATACTATAATGCTTCTCAAACTATATTCTTCTTGAATGAGTCAGTGCCACTGATAATATACCTATATCCCAAGACTACAGACGGAGTCTGTGTAAAGATCATAGAACCTCCACCAGATTCAAACTATACTCATGCTCCCTATCCGCTAAAGCTCTGTAACGGAACATATCTCATGGTTTTAGCAGTACAAACTATTTTCAACACCTCAGCTCCATTCTCTAACGCTACTGTAGAGATCTACGATCAGTCTGGAAATCTATTGATGAGCGATATCACTAACGGAACGGGATTTGCTTACTTCTGGATTAAGAACGGAACTACTGTAGATATCAAGATTAGTGCTACTTGGAAGGGAGAAACCTATACAATATGGAGAAATGATACTCTAGTGGATAGGTGTCTCTGGATTCAAGAAGTAATGCCTTGGGAGTCGCCTTGGCATGAGCCTGAAGTCGGAGTAATGTATATACGATGGCCTATTCACAAGCCTATAGGCTATAGAGGGCATACCTTAATATGGGGAATATGGACTAATGAGTTCCAGAACATCACAGTACTCTTGAGGATTGTCCGTAATGATACTGGTGAGGTAGTTTGGAGTCAGAGTATAGACGTAAATTTAAAGTCTACTGAATTCCATAACTTCACTTTTGTCGATTTAAATATTACAGACTTTACCTGTGTCTATGCTGATATCAATATAACATCGTACCAGTATGATACCGATCTTGAGAATAACTACCTCAGAACTAAGCTAATTAAACTTAGACCAGCAATTGATCTCCTTGTCTCTCTCTATGTCTACGTCGAGAAGTGGGGTAGGGGAGGTACTGTCTATCCCGGTGAAACTGTGGTCAGAGTAGATGTGGGTGTTAGAAGTGTATACTGTAAATTACTCGATAAGCTTACAAGGTTGACCATAAAGGGACATTATTACGACGTATTAGAGGAGCATAGGAATAAGACATTCACCTTGTTCGATAAAAATATCACTGTTGAAAAGATTAATGAGCGTGTATGGTATAACTTCACTTTTGTAGTGCCTTGGACTAGAGGAGAGATAGTCTTTAATGCTACGGTAGTACACCCTGAGGAGGACTACTTTGGAATTGGGAATATACAGATCTCTACGGTATATGTACCTCCGCACATAACTCTCGAGAAAGTCTTAGACTTTCCGAAGACTATGGAGGAGAATAAGGAGTATGAGGTAAAATTACAGATTATTAGTAATACGGGAAGCTTTACTATAGCTGAGATATGGTTCTTAAACAAGACTGCGGAGTACTATAACTTCACGATTAACGAGGGGAGAGGGGTCTATACTATCAAGTTCAAGGCACCCGAGAGGAAGGTGATATTTGAACTCCCATTCGGTATCTGGAAGCTGAAGGAGCCTACTGAAAAGGTCGGGTGTATTGTCAGTATCTCTTATGGATATGATATCTACGATGGTGATAATAGTAAAGAATTCGAAACCTACCTCGTCGGCGCCTATGTCGATATAGCTCTAATAGGACTAGGGCTGATAGCACTGCTATTAGTATTCCTAGTACTCCTAGCTCTGATCTCTGCTGTAGCGAAGGCCAAAAAAGCTCTAGTAACTAGACCGAGGAAATACTTAAGAGTTGGACGATAGTTTTTTCCTTTTTTCCTTTCTAAACCGAAAGGCTAGTCTTCTTGTTGTACCTAGTCTTCTTGGTATACACGGGCCGATTACGAGATCGTATTCCTCACTTTCTATGATGAAGGTATCGAGTGCCTCAGCTATTCTCTCCAAGTCCTCCTTACTCACTACATCGATTATTATGAGTTTTTTCACGTCTTCCTCTCTTACCCTACCCCTAATCCTTCTTATTTCACATCCCCTATTTTTTGATTATGTAGTGTATTTTACCATCCCTGTAGTATACGTTAAACTTCTTCTCACAGAGCTCACACTGGAAGCGCCTTACTATCCAGTAGAAGTCCCTTTTCCCCGACTTCATCTTCCACTCCTTTAGTACCTTTTTTACCTCAGATCCACATTCGGGACATTTAGGTAGTTCATACCCTTCTGCCACTTTTTCTCACCCACTTCTTAATCCACTTGGATATTTAAAAAGATGTACTGGTTTTTACACGTGTAAAAATAGGAAACTATGAGTGCTTCCTATCAGAAGGTTTTTAAATTATATGACCTTTCTTTTTACGGTGAGATAAGTGGTGGAGGAAAAGGTTAGGAAAAGGCTTACAAGGGTACTTGAGAGATATGAGAAGCTTATTTCTGACCTAGAAAATATGATTAGAAAGGCTAATGAGGAGGCTAGAAAAAGCGTTCTTAAGGAAGTGAGAGAGATACCACCGATTACTCTCCGTACTCCTCTAGTCGAAAGTAGTGGGGCGGTACGGTCTATTGTGAACTTACTTAAGTATGTACCAGAGAAAGCGAATTCCTACGAAGTTCATGGTGATTTGAGGATGATCTATGGTTCTCTTTCAGAGGATTATGGACGTATCTCGGTCACGGGAAATTACATCTTAACTGTGAACCCTGAACATAAGAAGAAGTTTATGCCCCCTCTACACAGTGCTTTTGGTGTAGTAGAGAGTGCCCTTCTCGGTATGAGAGAGATTGTTGGTGAAGCCCTCACTAGGTGTGCCAAGTACTTAGGAAATGATACAAAGTATTACAACTGTGTGGCAGATACTCTCGAAATAGGTATGGATGTAGAGGAACTTAAAATACTTGAAAAGAAGGAAGAGGAGTTAGAAAAGGAGTTAGAGGATCTATTCAAGGCTCTCGTTAGAGAATACGCTAGGAGACATTAAAAATTTGTTTTTCATTTACATGTGTAAAAATAGGCTAAGCTAGAACTCTACTTTCTTCTTCTCTACTATTTTTAGGATGTTGAATATGGATAGTTCGGGGTTACCTATTCCAACTCCTTTGTAGGATATCTTCGTCTCTGGATCCACCATGATGAATACATATTTCTTCATCACCCTCTGATTCCATACTTCATCATCATCGTTATACTCCATGAAACGCTCAAGTAGTCGTGCCTTAAACTCTAGGTAATCTTCCTCACTCATTCCCAGCTCTGCTAGGGCTTGGTTTCTATAAGGACATGGTTTCTTCAAAGAGCAACAGTAGGCTATGTTACCGAAGCATACTCCTTCGGCTTTTATCCCGTTCTCATCTTTTATCTTTTTGTACACGCTTAGCGGTATATTGAGGATCTTAAGTGCCGTATTCCTTATCGGACAGGGTTTTTCGAGACCGCAACAGAACACTATCGCCTTTAGAGTGCCCCCTCCGCAGAGGTTGGGTTCATTTCTCAGTATCTCGGCCATCTTTACATATCTTTTTGTTTTAGCCATTTCCAGCCCGTCTTTTTAAGGTGGCGTTATATAAAAAGATGTGGGGCGTGGGTTTTGTAGAATCCCTATCCCGTACATCTTTTTAAGGCAGTACTATTAAAAAGATATGGGGTTGTAATGGCTGAGGACGTAGCGGAGATCTATGAGAAGGAGGAGAAATTAGCTTCTATACTTTCGAGGATAGATATGGTTTCTAGGATACTCCTGACCATAGCTTATATCTTTCTGATAAGCGAGATCACGGGGATACCCGTTGTCCGGTTATTGGAAGTATTCACTAGGTACCTACAGATAATGCCGGTTATCCTAAAACCATTCCGTACTCAGATCCTCCTCCTAATGCTCGTAGTCGACCTAGTAGATACCATGTTCAATTCGGTAATGATTAGGCTCTTGGGCAGTAAGTATATGATACCCATGCTCATAGTGGGGGTTGTCTTGGGATTCCTGTCCTTCTGTGCCTTCCCCACTCTACTCGTTTTCTCTATATTCTTCCTCCCCAAAGTCCTAGCAATCTACATCGCTCTAACATCCCCGGAGACCTTAAGAGCTGTGGAAAACGTGCATAGGACGGGAAGTTTTGAGTAGGGTGAGGGGTTTGTATAGTTTAAGGGAGAGGGGTATGAAGAGGAGAAAAAAGAGGGTTGGACGCCTAGATACTTTAAATATGAAGTATAAGGGGGAGATGGGAGAGGTTATAGTTGAGCGATTTCTCCAGAAGAAGGGGTTCATGGTATACCGACATCCCGATTCAAAAACCCCCGACCTCTTTGCATACCATAGGAAGTGGAAGTTATTCCTACTTGTTGAGGTTAAGTATACCGATGGGGATGAAGTCGTGATAGATAGACATCAGTTGGAGGTCTTGAGGGATATGGGAGACTTCTTCCGCAGTATGCTCGCCACCCACCTCATCTTCACAGTACCCTGTGTGCTAGTAGTCTTCAAGGATAGGAGGGTTATTGCCGGCAAGAGGGTTAATGATGAGTGGGACGGTAAAAGTAATCTGAAGGTGAGGTGGAGTGATGGCCTACCCTTCTAACTTAGATATATACATATCTATTATATATAATATGTATATATGCATGAATTACCCTAGTATATATGGAGGTAGTCCCTCTTCATTTCCTCTCGATCTAAGCAACCCCCTAACCCTCCTCATAGCGTTTCTCCTCTTTGATATAGTGCCCTCAGTGATCTCCTCAGTGATCTTTAGAGTGGCGGGGATTGAAATAGAGTATTTGACGGGGAGTGATATGGATAGGAGGATCTTTACTCTCTACCCTCTCTACCCCGTCTTTCTACCCTTCTTCAAGCATGGATACACCATACTAACCG
>Ga0190311_1000347_pt1 | contig 14968 bp, 19 predicted proteins | sample 48700789_MG_FD_165037 | JGI IMG/M metagenome (GOLD analysis project Ga0190311, IMG submission 165037) | Hydrothermal vent sediment bacterial communities from Southern Trench, Guaymas Basin, Mexico - 4870-07-8-9_MG | ecosystem: Environmental > Aquatic > Marine > Hydrothermal vents > Sediment ...
ATTATATGATGAGTGAAGAAAAAATGTGTATAGAATTAAGTTTAGAAAATTACATGAAACTAAAATACATACTAGATAATTATGGTGAAGACTCAATAGAGTTAGTAAAGTCATTATTGATGCATTATGATAAGAATATAGGAAAATTTAGATTCTATGATGAGTTTTTAGATGTAGAGAGATTCTACGATCCAATAACTAAAAAATGGATTGACAACAGACCAGAATATATAGTTTGTGAACATATGAGATGGGAAGTAACACATGAATATGAGATTGAAGATTTAGGTTTGGTTGTCACTGATAATGGTTACTGTATCTTAGTCACAAAACCTAAAAGAATCAAAAAAGATTCAGATGAAGACAATTTGGAGTATGACAGAATATATGCAATACTATATATAGGAAAATCGTATGACAAGTATAGATTGAAAAAAGAAGGTATAAGGATTGTTTTTAGATCGTATAGGAGATGTAAAGAGTTTATAGAGAAATTAGAAAAATGCTTTATAAGAGATGAAGATCAAAAATGTGAAACAGAAAAAGAGTATGATAAATTGAAGAGTATATTTTTTGATGAGTTATCAAATTCAAAAGTATTTTTACATATCATAAGAATGATCCTTAAAAAGGATAAATATGTTTTCACGATTGATGAACTTATGGAATTCATGGATTACAAAAGTAAACCAACAACAGTTAGACAGATATCTACATTGATCAAAAAAGGTTTAATAAAAAAGAAAGGAAACATAGGTAAAACTCGTTTATACACTCTCACGATCCCTCGTCAAGTCCTTGAACAGTGGATGAAGGAATGGGTAGGATTGGATTAAAACCTTAATTTTTGATGACCGAGGTCAAGGAAATAATTTGCTACAAGTGCGGAAAGAAGATAGATAGGATCAGTCACTGTTTGCTGGAGGCTGGAAAAGGATGGATTTGTCTTGATTGCTTTGCTGAAGAATTAAAACCTAAAGAATCAAAACCAGAATCCAAACCTAAACCTAAACCAGAGACGGATCAAAAAGAACAATCCGAGTCAAAAATAATTGATTTGATAGAGATAAGACCAAAGAAACGAGGTCTTTGGAAATTAAAAAATAGATCAGTCTAATCCTCTTTCTTTTCTTAATTCGATGTATTTTTCTACGTCTAGCTTCTTAGTTGGAAGTTCTCTGTATGTTTTGATTTTGTCTTTGACTATCATTTCAACACATATTGCTCCTGCTCCGCTGCCATAACCACATAATCCTATTTTGTCTCCAATGTCTATTTTACTGTTGACCAGTGTACTTATTAGAGCTAGCCAGACCGAAGCCGTATAGCTGTTTCCGACATAGGGATGGAATCTCAATGAAGGTTCTACTTTTTCGTTGAACCAGTCTATAAAATCTATCGAAGTCTCAACCGATTTTCTTTCATCTCTCCACTTATTATATAGATTTGGATTTTTGATTATGTCCTCAATGTGTAACGTGATGTTCTTTTTCTCGTGAGCATATAGAACGGTTGATATCCACTTAACTATTCTTGGGAATGGAACATGAAACACAAGTTTATCGAAATACTCAGTCACATTCCTGTTTTTGATGTTTTTCCAAGATTCCATAGCTTTTTTACAACAATAGAGATACGATACTATACTTAGTTTTCCGTTTACTACTGGGGTGATTGACATGGGCTTGTAAAAGTCGTCGATGTCAGCTACGTAACTCCTAGCGGTTTTTAGATCCAATTCAATTCCTTGCTCTAAGGGATCAATAACAATAACAGCACAACCACATCCTCCAGTTATCTCAGCAGATCCCTTTTCATATATGGCTTCATCTAGACAAACTACTATAGATTTGTTTCCTGTGATCTTTGAGTATGTATAAGCCATTAGAACGGAATCAACTCCAGCTCTACAAGCAAATTTGGTTTCGAATGTTATACATTCGTTTAATCCTAATTTATCAACTATTTTAACACTTAGGGGTTTACTAAGATCCACATTACTCTCAGAAGCTAGAATTATAAGATTTACATCGTTTAGGTCAACCTTTCTTAGGGCTTTGATGGCTAAACTTATTAAATCTTCCTCACACAAAACACTCATATGTTTTATTCCTAGAGCATCTAATTTTCCTTTGTCGTATCCTCTGTAGTCGCACAACTCTTCTAAGTCCACGTAATGTTCTGGAGATGTAAAAACTACTTCATTGATCATGTTTAACTCACCCCATATTTTGTTTTGTTTAATAATATATAAATTTAACGATTGCATTAAAACACTTATTTATTGATGAGTGAACTAAAAAAATTTCGTTTAGTCAATATAAAAGCTGAAGGAAGAATCATCAAACTCTATGTCCGTGATGAGGAAGGAAAAAAGAAGATAATCAAGGTTACTGACTTCTATCCGTACTTCTATTCTAAAAATGTACCAACCACATATAATCAAAAATGGATCGTTAAAGTTGAGAGTGGATTCAAAACTCTTTTTGGGGAAGAGGTTTATAAAATTTATGTAGAACATCCAGGATTAGTTCCTAAAATAAGAAGACCAGATGATTATGAGGCTGATATACCATATGTACGTCGTTTTATGATAGATACTGGGATTAGAGATTACTTTTATGCTCCAGATAGATCAGAAATTAGTTGGAAAGAAATTAGACCTGCTGACGAACTTGAGTGAGTATTGGAGGTGATGTATGTGTTTCTTTTTGATAAAAAGTCTAATCGATATAGTTTGTCGCTGTACGAGGAGTTGAAAGACTACATAAGGAATTATCATGAAGAATATATGGATTCGGAGTACTATGGTGGAGTTGTTCTGGCTTCACTTTCAGAGGAGGAGGTCATTGAGATAATTAGAATTTTGGATCACTTATTTTGGGTTAACTCATTTATCGAGATACGAAAATTGATCATAGATAACTTTATTCACGTGATAAACTTGGTGAGAGCTGTAAAAAGGTTTACTTATTCTAATTTTAGAGGATATAATTCTCGTGGTCATGAACTAACTATGACTCTACTAAATACTGATTCATTTAAGAAGATATGGAATGAAGAACATAGAGAGACATTTGAGTTTGAGGGAGATAAGAATACATCATACGTTTATTTGGGACCAGAAATATTAGATAGTCATGAAGGCATCCTAATTCTAGGTTTCATTGATCTAAATAGATTATACACATACATAAAATCATTACATCTAGGAGTAAATTTCTTGGACTTGTTGGATGACCTTAATGATTATCCGATAGATAAAATCTTTTACTCGATAAATGGAATGATTTATCATCCTATAACATTGAACATGGAGTTCGTTTCAACTATACCATTCATTAAGTGTCCAAAACCGATTTATCTTCTTCCTGAGAGTGACTTTGAGTTTAGAGTTCATTTCAAGGAAAGTGGTCACGTCGAATTGGTACCATTTGGTTTTAAAGTTACAAGAGTTGATGAGTTGATAAGTCTCTGGTGGATGAAGTGAATTTTTACATTAAATATCAAACATTATGATGAATAAGTTGACTCGAGTCACTAAACAAAAAGGAAGAAAAATCAACGTAGACACAGAGTTTCTTAAATACTTATATGATAGAGGATTAACTGATCAAGATATAGCCAAAATTTTCAATGTTCACATAACCACTGTAAGGAGATGGAGAATCAAGAGGTTGGGTTTACGTTTACAGGAAGGAAGAGTTAAAATGAGTGAAGATGAGTTAAATAAACTAAAAATATTGAACAAACTGGGTTTTAATGACAAGGAGATAGCTATCATTTTAGGTCGAGATTATAACACGATAAGAAAATGGAGAAAAAGATTAGGTCTTGAAGCTGTTGGTTATACGTGCGGTTCTGTATTAAGTTGTTATATAAAGAGAGGTTATGGTGAAGTTATAAAAGACATTATCTCAGGATTGTCTGATACTGAAATAATGATTAAACATAAAATAAAACCTGCAACACTACTAAAGATAAAACAAGCTATTTCATGTGCTCAAATCACAATGGAGATACTGGATAAAATTATGAGAGGTGAAGAGATATGAGACAAAAGACGTTATTTTCATTATCAGATAAAGAAAGAGAATTGGATTTAGACTGGATTGATAGAGTAATAACGTTCAGACCTAAATCAAAATCAGCTATCAAGAAATCTATAGGTAAAGTTTATACTATCAGACTGGATTTCCCTGATCTCATTTTTTCTCCAATACCTCAACTCAAATGTGTACAGTGTGGATTTTTCGGGCGAACCTATTGGTGTCCACCTCATGTTGCTCCGTACTATAGATGGAAAAAGTTAGCTTCAAAATACAATTTCTTCAGATTGATTGTGGGAGAAATAGACTTGACACCAAGAATAGAGGAACATATAAAAGTTTATAAAGCTCCAGAGTGGCAGGCTTACTATTATGCTGGAGCTGAAGGAACAAGTATAATAAAGGCTCAAGTGAAAAAGAGAAGGATGGAAATATATAAGTATCTGTCTTCTTTTGGAAAAGCTAGATTCTGGGACGAAGGGGGAGGTTGTAGGTTATGTAAAAATCATTGTGCTATTGAAACAGGAGAAAAGTGTCGTCATTTGGGTGAAGTAGCTCCTGCTCCAGAGGGTACTGGTATAGAACTTTATACGATGCTAAGACAATATATTCCAGATTTCCAGATTCCACCTATGACCAAAGTTTGGTCTGTCTCAATGGTTGCTGCTCAGATTCCAGACTACGAAGAAAAGAACAAAACACCAAAGATAGATCCTAAACCCATTAAATACGAATTTCCAAATGAAGACAAAGTCGTAAACGTTTATAAGGTTGAAGAGATTTGGGATCCAGAATACTGTAAACAACAATGTGAAAATTGTAAGTTATGGAGTGATATACTTTGTAACAGAAAATGGTATCTCGAGGAGGACTTATTCAATAGAATCAAGGACATGAAACTATACGTGGTTAGACTAAATAACAGTAACAAGACAAAAGAGGGAACAGATGAACTATATCAGTATCAAGTCTCACTTCATAGACAAGGATGTTGGTGGTCTTTCCAGATGTTACCGTATCGTTGTCCAATATGTAAGGACTGTTCACTAAAAACACATCGAGGAGGAGGTTATAAGATCGTTACAAATCGTCACATTCCGTTCTGTTCACAATTTTTCAACCTCAAAGTGTCTGAGAAAGGAGAATATATAGGTTATGTCATGGTTTGATAGGAGGTGAAATGATGCTGATCGAACAGAATGAATCAACATTTGTTTTCAAAAATAAACTTGGTGAAGATTACTATGAGGTTCTATGGTACATCGAAGAGAACGGGAAGATTTATGTCAGTGAACGAGATCAACAATACTTGGAGGCAGAACCAATAACAATTGAGGTTCATGACCCTATTATAGGAAGACCTTCAGAAGTTCTTCCTCAGTATATAGTTCAACGATGGGGTGAAAAGTTTATCTTTGATTACGCTGTAAGAGTGGCTTATGGACTAAAAGAACCTGGAGAATGGTCCTACTCATATGGAGAACGACTAGCTGAAGGGAATCAAATCGAGAATATTATCAAAAAGCTCAAAAACAATCCCGACACAAGACAAGCTACAGCAGTTCTATACAGACCAGAAGATACGAGTAATCCAGAACCACCGTGTTGGTGTATAGTAGATTTCAAGATTCGAGATGGGAAATTAAGAACGTTTGCATGGCTCAGAAGTAATGATATGGAAAATGGATATCCACCAGACTATTATGCTATTTTAATACTTAGTTTCAGAGTTTCAGAAGAGTTAGGAGTTGAGATAGGTAAAATAACAACAAGGAGTGAGTCAGCTCACATTTACTGTTGGATTAAGAAATAAATTTATGGAGGTGGTTGATATGGGTTTGGTTGATGATTTTAAGAGAAGATATGGTGAAGAAATATATAGAAAAACGATAGAGAGAGCTGGTATACATAGTAGTGTTGTGGGGTCATTAGCAGCTGGTGAGAAACTACCTGATGATGAGGAGAGTAGATTGGTATTTGCTTTATTGGAGATTCTAGATTATGAATGTTGTAAGTGTGACTGTTATCCATATTTGACAGAAGAAGAAATAAAGAAATTCCTATTAGACCATAGAGATGAAGTACTGAAACTGAGGATTCCACCACCATCATATCTTGGTGTTTTAGTTGGTGTATATAATTTCCTATTTGAGGAGTGATAGTATGAAAATAATGGAATTTTCAGCTAAGATCGGATATAAACAGATATGGAAATCTGTATTACTAGAAGTTTACAAGAATGGAGAGGACGTGATAATTTATGACAAAAAGAAAGGAAAACACAGTGGTGGAAAAATAAGAGAAATCAAGGATTTGGTGTTAGTTATTAGAGATTTATATAGACCTAGACCAGATGATGTATTTCTAACATCATTAGCTAAAAGATATCTAAACAATATGCTCATTTTACCAAATTCTCTTCAATATGAGAGGATAGTTGAGGCTCAGATTCCATTGATAATAAATAAACTGAGATCCAATATACATACTCGTGGAGCTACGTTTACCATCCAAATTCCTTCAGATCTAAATTCAGATTACATTCCACCTTCAATAGGTGGACAATTCCTGATAAGAGATTATGGATTATCGTTAAGAATTCTATGTAGATCGATAGACGTTTATAATGGTCTTTCTGCGAATACCATAGGTTATATCAATCTGTTGTACTATGTTTATGACAAACTCAAGAACGATGTTCCAGAAATAAGACTTTCGGAATTCATAATGTGGATCACGTCAGCTCATTTCTATTATGTGGATCTGAATGAGATAGAGAAAATTCTATCACATTAATTCTTTTTATTTTAGGGGGATGACGAAATGAATGAGTTTCATAAGCCCTATCTAATCCAGATATCTCCTGTGACATATGGTTGTACAAGACGTTGTATTTGGTGTGGATTAAGGAGTGTACCAGAAAATATAGAACCAATATATTTGAAAAGAGAATTTGCATATAAGATATCAGAAGAGATTGGAGAATGGTTAGAAAAGGTTCGTATAGATTTTGGTATATTTGGGGAACCATTCCTTAATAGACATTTTATTGATATTGTGTCATATTTTCATAATAATATCATAAATCCATGGATAGTAGTTTATACGAATGGAGATTTATTAGATATGGATACCATTCTTGAATATTTTAAATCTGGTGGAAATCTACTTGTTCTAGATCCATATGAAAGAAGTGGATATAATAAGTTTGTGAAATTGATTGAGAAAAATAGAGATGAGTTAGAGAAACTAAAAGTGAATATTGTTTTTTATGATTCAGTCAAACACAATTTTAGACATCACGATCATCTAGGAAAAAATAAAAGGTTTTTATTAATAAATGATACATTAAATTATCCAAGAGGAAATAGGACATGGCACACAATGGGTGGAAATGTTGATGTTGAACTAGTTAAGAAATATGGAATATATATGGATCTAGAATTAAAACCCAACAAATATTGTACACATCCCTTTAGAGATCTACCTTTAAAGGCTGATGGAACTGTGGTTATTTGCTGTAATGATTGGAGGAGCGAGTGTATAATCGCTAAATATCCTGAAGACGGTTCATTGGAGGAAATATGGTACTCAGATGCTTTCATGGCTGTAAGAGCTGTCTTGAGATATAGAAGAAGTATCCCACCATGTAAGTGGTGTTCTTATCATGGAGGTTTTAGGATAGGACTTGAACCAAAAATAAATTTCGAGAATCCTGAGGAATTTTTGGCTAGACATCAAGAAAAATATAGACATCTAAAATTACCTAATGCTAGAGAGTGGAAGATTGAGAGAAAATCACTGTTCTCAATTCAGAGGTGATATGATGAGGATTGGGTATCTAACTTTAGGATCAGAAGCTAATTTCTTGGATAGGAATTCATTTGATCTATCTTGGGGAATTCGAGTTCCACTAATTAAAAGTTTACAACATCAAGATATAGAGGTGGTTATTCTTTCACCAATGTCTAGAGTTGATGAAAGATATAAAAAGTATAAGACCTTACGAAAGCCACCAGAATGGTTCCAAAAACTCGAGTATAGATTTAAACCAGAATTTGAAAAAAGTGATCTTGAAGATTTAGATTTGTTGTTTATTGAGTGTGGTTCTACAAATACTACGATGGGTCGTGATGGTATTTCATATTTTGAGGTTGTTACTAATGCTCTAAAGATTTGGGAAGGGAACGTGATCTATTATCAACATAGTCCAGTACTATATTATCCCTTTGGTGAGTACTTTAGCGATAAACCCATAAAAAACATTAGTGATAAGAATCTGAGAGTTCAAGTCAAAAAAGCTAGAATATTTGAAAATAAAGAATGGTTAGTGATTCATCATGCAAGGAATGAAAACAAATGGATTGAACAAATGTATTGTAGAAATTCAATGAGATATAAAGATGTTAAAGATAGGGTTGGAGATCAGTTAGAATTTAAATATATTCCACTTCCTTATGATTTAAGAGAGGAAAAACGTTATTCACCAGCTTGTGGTGAAAAATGGGACTCAATATTCATTGGAGGAAGATATAGTAGTAGTAGTATGAATTATGCTAGAAATAAAACAGATAGATATCCAATATTAAAAAGATTCTTTTATAGGTCAAGTTTTAGACATGCTATAATCGGTAAATTCTGGGATAACGTGAAGGATCTAAATGTTTTAGGTCCTATAGGGAAACCTTATGATGTAACTAGGCTCTACAATTGGTCTTTGGTTGGTCTTTGGACAGATTCAGAATTTGTTCTTGAGACTGAATTTTGGATAACACGATACATTTTCATATTAATGGGTGGAAATCTACTTGTTGCAGATACAAGTCATACATTAGCTTGTGACTATGTTAATAAAGAATTTCATGTTTCAAACCAAAAGGACTTAGAAGAATTAATAGACTGGTATAAAGATCTGAGTACTGAAGAAAAAGAAGAAATTAGAATAAAACAGGAAAAAAGATTTCCATCTTGGTTTGATATTGATTGGAAGAGAATCTTTAATTATTAACATTAGATTAAATCTTATTATTTCTGAGGTGATCTCATGGGTGAATTGGTTGAGATGATTGAGGAGATATTTAAAGACGATCTGGAATGTAATTTGGTGGAGTTACGTAAGTTAAAACTTGTTCTGGTACAATTAGCTAGGGAGATTGAGTTATTGTGGGAGAGAGTGAATGAGTCAAGGTGGTGCTGATGGTCGGAATACCATATAGAAGTACATCCTTTGAGTCTGTGATGACATTCTGTAAAGAATTGAAGAAAGCTATAGAGAAAGGAAGAATATTCAGAACAAAGGAAGAATTGATGGATTTCTGGAGAGAAATAAAGGAAAAACATAAAATATATGGAGATCCAAAAGATACTGTAGGTACAGCTAAGAATTTAGGACTTATCGATAAAAGAGGTTCGTTTTGGTATGTGACTAGGGATTTTAAACCAGATATGACAAAAGAAGAATATAATAAACTTAGAATGGAGAGATTCATAGGTTTCAAGGAATTCATCAAGTGGGCTGAAAATATAACAAAAACAAAGGGATATTTCACAAAGAACGACATAGTTAGAGGATTTATACCTAAACTAAAGAAATTGAGAGAGGTTAGTGATAATAAAGGTACGATGGATTGGACGATAGGAGCTTACATCAATGAGGCTATCGATGCTGGTTACATATATGAGAAAGGTAAAGGAAAATATGCTCATATCCTAGCTATGAAAAGTCAGAAGACACTCGAGAGTTTAACAAAAACCAGAAAGTTCAAATTTACTGGTGTGATTAGACTAACTTCAAATATGTTGGCAATCTCAATAAGTAATCCTATCGAATATAAAGAATTGACCGAGAGATATCCTGGTCTGTTTCAGACTCCATACAAAGAAAGAAAACTAAACTTTGAGATTGTTGATGATAAATTGGTCATAGATCTTTCGAGATTCAAAAAGAATTAGCTTCATTTTTTGAGTTGGATAAGTTTTTCTAACTTTCTTTATTTATTTATTTTATGTGGTCACTATTTACTAAATCAGGTAAACCAGTTTCTCCACTTAAATATAGTAATGGTAAGACCCAAGAACAAGTTATTGATGAGATACTGGATCATCTAAAGAATGAGAGAATAGTTCTATTTAAGGGTGCTGTTGGAACAGGTAAGAGTGTGATAGCTTTACATCTTGTTAAATATTTTGGTAAAGGTCACATAGTTGTTCCAACTAAGATTTTAGAGAAACAGTATCATGACGACTATACAAAAAGGTTCTATATCAAAGGTCTTAAAATCTACTACTTCATGGGTAAAACAAATTATCGATGCAAATTTAGAAACTTTAGAGTTAATTGTGGTCATTTTTCTTGTCCTTGCTCCTGTCCATTAAATGAAGGTCAACCCAGATTAGAAGTAGCTAGGGTATGTCCTCATTATAGTCCTGTCGTAGGTGTTGAAATAGCTCATAAAGTCAAAAATATTCTGGAACAAACACATTTACAGAAATATAAAATTTATAAGTATGAAGCTGTTAGAGGAGAACAAGCTCATATATTGTCTCCCGATCCGTGTGAGTATTTTAGTATGTTTAAGGTTTATACTGACCCATCACCACATGCAACAATATTTAATTTAGCTAAGTGGGAGATAGAAACTTGGATAGGAAGAAAATCTAAAGTTCCTATCGAGATAATTGATGAGGGTGACCTATTTTTGGATAATCTAACCTACAAGGTTGTATTTTCAAAAGGAATATTTGATGCAATGAGAACAGAAGGTCTAGTTCCATTAGATAAAATCAACTTTATCGAACAAAAATTTAGGGACACCTTACAGATAGTTGGGTATTATGATGATGTCTTGGGTTATAATGATTTTGTTATTGAATTTCTAAAGGATTTTGTAGATGAACTAGCTGGAATAAGTACTAGTGGAACTGTATGTCAAATGGTTGAACGAGTCAGACTTATTTTGAGATATATGTACAAAAGCTGGTGTAAAACTGATAAAAATAAAATAATAGTCTATATACCTAGACCAGATCTGACACTCAAAGCTTTAATGGAAAGATGTGGAAAATTGGTCTTGATGTCTGGAACATTTCAAAAAGAGGAGGTTCTAAGAGAGGTATTTGATATAGATCCACCCATAGTAGAAGGAGAGACCAGATATCCAGGTATTATTAAATTGAAAGTGACAGGTAAAGAAATGGACGTTACAACTAGTAATTGGGAAAAAGAATACTTTAAGAGAAATTATTGGGCTTTACTTGATAAGATATTAAACAGAGCTAAAAAACCATGTTTAGTTCAGGTTCATGCCTTCAAATACGTACCTAATAATGTTACTGTCAACAGAGAGAAGGATGGAATCTTATTTAGTACTGTCACTGATAGAGGTATAGATCTAAAAGACGAGAAATGTAGAAGTATAGTTATTTTAAAGTTTCCGTTACCAGATCTAAATGATCCAGTATTAAAAACTATGAAAAAACTATTGAAAGGTAAATTTTGGAAATACTATGTTGATATAGCCAAAAGAGAACTCGTACAACAAGTAGGACGTGGTGTTAGACATAAAGATGATTGGGTCGAAGTTTGGACTCTTGATAAACGAGTATTAAGAGAATTACCAAAACTATGGAAAGGAAAGATCCAAATAAGTAGAGTAGATCTAGATGGTAAAAAGGTCAAAACCTTGAATGATTTGAAAAAATTTAAATAGATGAAATTCCACCCTACCCTACCATACCTCACCATACCTAACCAAACCAAACCATACCCTACCGAACCAGACCACACCATACCTTACCATACCAAACCATACCACACCACACCTTACCCTACCACATTACCATTATATATATCTCTTAATGTATTTTTAAACTTTTCCGTATTTTGCATTAATTTACCATATAATTGGTATGAGACCAGTTGAGAGTTATCGGGTTCGAATTAGAGGAATCAAACCATTATTGATGCATAGTCCACAAGCAATGATGGAGGAAGAAGGTACAAAAAGAAAGGGTGAAAGACATGATCCAAAAGAAGAAGCTAAGAGGGGTTTATACAGAGATCCACAAGGTAAAATCTGTGTCCCAGCTTACGTAGTGAAGGCTTCAATAAGAGAAGCCTCTAAGGACTACAAGGTTCCAGGAAAGGGTTCAAAGACATTCAAGGAGTATGTCAAGGCTGGAATAATAGTTGAACCAGAATATATTCCATTGATCACTCCTTCAGGTGATCCAGAAAAGGATTGGGAAGTGGATCTTAAACCAGTGGTTATACAAGGAAATAGAATCATTAGAGCGAGACCTAGATTCGATGAATGGGAACTTGAATTTACAGTTCATATTATCGATCCTATCATAAGAGGTGAAGATCTAAAGAAGTTCATAGAGGATGCAGGAAGATACAAAGGTATTTGTGATTTCAGACCAGAGTACGGTCTATTTGAGGTGGTGATATTTGAGAGAATCGAAGGAACAAAGAGAACTCTCAAGGACATCAGTAAATCTGACAAGTCTTGAAAAGAAAATCGAAAAAGCTCTCGATCTCCTCAATTTTTATTATGTTCCTCAATATTCGACAAGAACAGGTTATATCATAGACTTTGCTCTTCCTAACGAAAAGATAGCTATTGAAACCGATGGTCCCTGTCATGATGACCCAAAACAACAGAAAAGAGACAGATTTAAAGATTATATGTTAAGACGAGAAGGTTGGAAAGTTATAAGGATTCATTGGAGATTGATTGAAAAAATGAGTGTTGAGGAATTGGCAAAATACATTAAGAAACATATATAATGGTAATGAGGTGTGGTTCGGTATGGTGAGGTGTGGTACGGTCAGGTTTGGTTGGGTCTGGTTTGGTAGGGTTGGGTGTGGTATGGTTGGGTAGGGTTCGGTGTGGTGCGGTGGGGTAGGGTTTGGTAGGGTTTGGTAATGATTGGAGGGAGGTGATGAAATGAGTTCGGGACCATACGAAATTAGTTTTGAATTGTCGTATCTGTGTTGTCTACGATGTCTCATGTGCAGTTCTGATGCTAGATATCCGTCCCCAATTCAAAACGAACTGACTACAGAAGAAATAGTAGATCTAATAAGACAATCTAAGGAATTAGGTGCTAAAGTGATTAGTTTTAGTGGTGGTGAACCAACATTAAGAGATGATATCTTTACACTATTGAGGACTTGTCACGAAAACAATTTACACATTCTCTACTATACTTGTGGAGTATGTATTGGAGATGATGTAGGATCTCCAGATTTACCTTACGAGATGATTGAAGCAAGTTTAACATCTTTACCATTAAAACTTCTAAAGTACCTCAAGGAAATAGGAGCTACGGTGATAGTAGATCTACAGTCACACGATCCATACACACATGATAAGATTATGGGAGTTGATGGTGTCTTCGAATTAGCTCTCGAAACCATTCAGAACTGCTTAAAGCTTGGAATTCCAGTAGAAACTCATTTCGTTCCTCAGAAATTGAACATAAATCATATAGAGGACTATGTATACTTCTGTCAGGAACTCGGAATTAAAAAATGTTCATTCCTCAGACTAGTTCCACAAGGTAGAGCTAAGAAGAATTATTGGAGAACAATGATAACTAAACATCAGTTCAAGAAGATGCAAGAGGTTTTCTTAGATTTGACCATGAATCACAACCTAAAGATAGACATAAGATTGGGTCATCCCATTGACAGAAGATGGCAACTTGATCCCGAAAATAAGGAATTACCGATTAAGTCTTGTCGTGGAGGGGATCAAGCACCTTTGATTCTTCCCAATTCAGAAGTACATATGTGTCCTGCGTACAAGAATCTACATGAGTACTCTGCAGGAAAAACCAGAGAAAAATCACTTAAGGATATCTGGTTAAATTCAGAGTTCTACAAGACATTCAGATGGTTCATAAAAGAGGGCTACAGATATGTTGAGAATGAATGTAAGGATTGTCCATATCTCGATCGTTGTAAATGTGGTTGTACAGCTCAACGTCTTCTAAAATTGAAGGAAATCACTGATACATCAGAATTAAGCTTTAAGGAGGCTTTGTTGATAGCTCCTCCCGATCCGATGTGTCTACTTCTATGATTTTGGTGTTGATCTATTTATTTTTATCTTTTGTTCTGATTCTAATCTATTCATTAAATCTTGAGAACGTTTTTGGATGGATAGATTTTCCAATCCATGTACTTTTCGGATTTCTTGTAGCCAAACTCATGAGAAATGACATAACAAAGTCTACAATGATTTTCTTAGGTTGGGAAGTCATTGAGGTCATTCTTTCGTTCTCAGATATTGATCTGGTTCATAGATTGTTTTACGAGTCTATAACCAATAAGATATTAGATTTGATAGCTGATTTCATAGGTTTTGTCATTTGTGAGAAGAAAAGTAATCAAATTAACTCTTTTATTTTTAGGTGGTGAATATGGTGATTGAACAGTACTGTCCCAAAAGCATTAATGAGTTATTGATCTTACTACAAACACTGATAACAATTTTAAGTTTAGTTACAGGATTTTTCGCTGTGGCTCAGATAAAACTACTTTTAAAACGTAAGACTGCTGAAGATATCTCTTTGGTTTATCAGTTTGCTGTCTGGATCAATGCAGTAATTTCTTTAATAGCTTTAACGATAATTGGAAGTATGATAGGATTTGAAAAAGTCTTTGGTCACGTAATCTGTTCATTAGAATGTACGATATTGGTTGGAATTATAGTATTTCTAATATTAAAGTACAGATATTTTACTTGATCTTTTTCCATTTTACCTTAACTTATATTTTCTTAGGGTGATCACATGAAATATAGAATATTACTCATAGATATCGAGGTTCTCCAGGAAGGTACTCGTTTTCCAGATATAGAAAGAGCTGATCGTCCAATCATAGCTATAACATTTTACGACTCCTATAC
>Ga0190311_1000348_pt1 | contig 14959 bp, 13 predicted proteins | sample 48700789_MG_FD_165037 | JGI IMG/M metagenome (GOLD analysis project Ga0190311, IMG submission 165037) | Hydrothermal vent sediment bacterial communities from Southern Trench, Guaymas Basin, Mexico - 4870-07-8-9_MG | ecosystem: Environmental > Aquatic > Marine > Hydrothermal vents > Sediment ...
GGAGTCATCATTCACAGTAAAGTCAACCAATATTGTACGTGTATTGTAATATGTATCTGCTACAGGAGAGTTAACGGTGATAGATGGATAATTCCATTCTGGGCCATTCTCTATCAAATAGGGATTGTAGACATAGTTCAGAGAGAAATCATAGGGAATACTTAGATGTGCGTCAACAGTATAAGCGGGATCGAAAAACCAATCTCCTCTGTATACTGGGCCATCATTACCATCATCCATACCCCATGGCGGATTCGCGGCATCGGCTACATTGGTGTCTCCGTCGAAAGCCCCACCAATTTCGTTCTGGAAACCATATCTAGCACCAGAATACACAAATGGGTCATCGTACATGCGTCCATTACCAATGTCGTATCTTCTGGGCCATAAGGATTTTATTATAGGAATAAGGGCGTAGCTCACATTCCTATCATTCCCACCGGTTGGATAGTCCGTCTGATTATTTATATAATAATAAACAACACCATCTCCTCCAGGGAAATCAGTTCCGTCCCATGCATATACACCGTGTCCCTTAGCCTCTATGAAGATTGTTGGACGACCATTCTGAAGTATGACACCTCCATCCACCGTGTCATTCTTTGAACCAATGTTAGGATCGTTGGTATACTGGTAGAAGTCTAGATGCGCTCTTGTCTCCATGAGAAGAAAAGAACCATACTGCGACCCATCCTTAGTTATCACAACCATAGCTCCCTCCATATCGTTTTCATGTTCGCCAAGTCCGAAGTCTGGGATGTCGTTCCAATCCCGGGGATGAAAGAACATGTAGAATATGAAGTAGTGGGTCTCGGTCTCTATCACGGCATAGTAGACATAGGCCCATATCAGATCGTAGTTGTCTAGGTTCTCCCAGTTATTATTTCCGACCCAATCACCATCAAAATCAAAACGTGTTATGTAATCTCCCTTGTAATATGTGCTATCAGTATCTTGATATATTACTGGAGCCCAATGGGCGGCTAAGTCAAAGTAGGGGTCTTTCCAACCCGTTAATGTTATGGTGCCCTTAACATTGAGATTTTCAACCCTTATCGAATTAGCCAGATGAGTGGTTGTTATCAAACCCTGTGATTTTGACGCGGTTATATGCCGTTTCGTCAGCAGGCTCTTAATGCTCATATGACCTGTTGTTGGGAAAACAAAAATGTTTGCCATAATAGCCATTGTTAGGATGGTAACCATCAACAAGTTTCTAGCCATGCAATTAACCAATAATACTATTCAGGCAAAGCCTCCGAAAAGAACGAAAAGCACCAATTATAAAATCAGCTTAAGTGAATATCAACTAGAAATACTATGGTTATATAATATATAAAGGAAGACTAGAAATACTAGGAACAACTATAAAATGCTAATGTCAATGCTTCGGAACATAATAATACTTCTAATTGCATTCGATAACAAGGAACTGTTATAAACAAATATACAAATATCCAGTATTTATAGATAATTATTGGTGACCATGGTTTTTTATTATCAGGCGATTTAAGATGACATATTCTATTCTCGCTTTGGACTCTGAAAAAAAGCTTTTGGTCGTGGGAGTTGCCTCAGGCTCCGAAGCAGCAGGTTCGCGGGTACCATGGATAAAGAGACTTGTGGGCGCTGTGGCGACTCAAGGATACACGAATATCATCTATGGTGTCGAGGGTTTGAGGCTTCTTGAGCGTGGTTATACCCCAAAAGAGGCTCTCGCAAGGCTTCTTGAGCGGGATTCAAGTCCAGAACTCCGGCAAGTAGCTATGATTGATATTAAGGGAAGGAAAGCAGTTCATGTGGGAACGGAATGCCCCGAATGGAAGGGATACTATATAGGCGGAGACTTTATAGTTATAGGCAATCTCCTTAGAAGCAAAGATGTTCTAGAAGCTGTTGTAAAAACGCTTAAGGAGGAGAGAGAAGAAAACCTTGTAGAAACAGTGCTTAAGGCTTTGTTAGCTGGGGAAGAAGCTGGTGGAGACGCAAGAGGCGATCTTTCCGCAGCCCTTCTAGCTTCCGGCTATGGTGTCGATATAAATCTGAGAATCGACCGTGCTGCGAATCCTGTGAAAGAACTTGCAAAGAAATATCACATAGTTTATAGGAGAGCTTTTGAGCATTGAACAACACTCTTATGGATTCTTTTATTTACCGAATCACATTAATTCTTACTATTTCTTAGACGCTTCCAACAGAGTTAGTGCCGAGAATATCACTACCAGTATTGTTGCTACTCCCGCTGAGACTATCGCTACTACCGTGGCACTATTCAGAACAAGAAATATATTTAGGATTACTACGATAAGCAGAAATACTATTGCCATAACAACATTTCTTTTTCCTTTTCTATTCTTTATGAGCCACGGTAATATAAGTGCGAACATTCCGCCTCCTGCGTTCCCAGCGATTCCAAGAGCGTCAGTAGCGAAGCGCGTCACATTAAAGATCTCTAATAACGCCGTGGCGATTCCTACGCTAAATGTGATCGCAAACCAGGCCTCACCCATATCGATGCCAGTATCTATGTAAATACGCTCACTTAGTGTTTCCGTGAAACCCATGTATGCGACCGCTACTGATATCAAAGCGAAGAGATTTGCTATAAGTATTGTTATGTAGCCTAGATGGGTTAGTCCTATTAGTGTGAGTTTGTGCGATAAAGCTATAAATGAGTGTTCCCTATTGAGATCTGAAGCGATAAGAATTTCAGGATCCACCGAGAAAAGTATGAGCAGGGTAAACGCAATATATGTTAGCATTGAAAGCAAGATTGCTATGAAAACTGCGCGTTTACCTAGCTCAATCCTTCTAGATATCCACCTATAAACCAAGATGTTATATACCCCAGAACCAACATACATAAAAATTATAATTGTGGTTGAGTATACGACTCCGCCAATGGAGCGAGGAATCAGTGGTGTATTTGTAACTATGCCTCCACTAGTAACCATAAGTATGAAAGCTATTATGGGTACGGATAGGATAAGCATTATCTTCATCAATGTTAAGTATGAACCGACTTTGTGTTTTGGTTGGAGATCTTCAAGGTCGTATATGTCGTAGCTTAGTCTGAATACCCTATCTGGGAAGTATTCTCCGATAAGCAATGATGCACAGAATATCATTACGGCAAATACTACTTTTAGGGCATAGTTCTCTATAAGTCTTATCGTTCCTATGCCAGCTACCCATAGGGATATCATTAGGAGTAGTTTTATTATGAAGCTTTCATGTGGTTCTAGATATCTCCTTTTTGCTCTGGCCATATATGCTGAACATATGAATATGCAGAAGGATGCTAGGATACCATATACCCCTAATATGCTTTCTGTCACAACATCAAGTATTTCTGAGAGCTGAATCATACTTTTCATGCCATACAATATGTATACTATGTCTGCTGGCACCACGTATAGAGCGAGGCCCACAGCAAACATCTTCCTACCATATTTTCCAAGTCCTGATTTCTCGAGAGTATAATCGAAAAGCTCTAATCCAGGTCTTACCTTAGCAGCCCCTCTGATCGTGTAGGCAACACCGTTGAGAATTCTTATGTATGCTGCATAGAAGACGACACCAAAGATTATTAGCAAAACCAATAGTATTGGTAGACCCGCATCCATGGCCACGAAGGGAAGAGCAAGTATTCCTCCACCAATTATTATCCCAGTTATATATAGTCCAAGCATTAGGACTCTGTACCTACTCATGGCAGCACCTAAGCCTAGTCATTCAAAGGCAAGAATAACCGCAGAAACAAACTAATATCTCATAATTCCTCGCGATGTATATATTTCGATATCTAATATCTTGCTCGATTGTCCAGATTTGCTGTAAACCCATCTATGTATTGCCCATAGCACTAAGCTTTTTGGCCGCTATGTTTTCAAAGATACTCTTCGAAACAACGTATCCAATGCACCCGCCGAAGATTATGTCTGACAGGAAATGCACCCCACAGTAAACCCTAGAGAAACTCATAAGAATCGCAAATAATATTAAGACAAGTTTTATTAGACGGGAACGCGCAGTTAATATGAATGGTACTGTAAGAGCCCATGCAGCACTTGAATGTCCCGATGGAAAACTGAAACCTCCCGCTGCAACAATAGGTGTTATTGATGAGTCTTGAATATAAGGGCGTGGTCTCCTGACAATATTTTTTATTGCTACGACAATTCTATCAGCTATGAACCATCCAAAGTATGAGTTTAGAACTAGGTAAAGAAAATTTCTGAATCTTCGATTTTTCAGACATAATAAGATTAGCCCCTCGATTAGCGCGAAAACATAGTTACCATACATCGTATAGTACATCATAAACATATCGATTATAGGAATACGATGCGATGTTACTGCACACACTATTGCCATGTCAAACGGTATTACCACCAGCGATATTACTATGAGTAGTAAAATCATAATAGTCTCCTTCAAACCCATCCTAAATCACCACGCGGTCTTCCAATATGCTGGAAAAATGAGAGAGGAGATAGCATTCTTCAGGCTATCCCTCTTAAAGCTTTTTTGTTCAACCACAAAAAAGCGCAAATAGCAATGTTGTGAGCAAACCAATAAATGCACCTATCCAAAATAGGATTGCTACGCCTGGTAGGATATATCCAAAGAAATCTATTTTTATACCGCTAAGTGTCTCATATATGTATCCTCCGAGAGGAGAGATTCCAGCATCAAGATTGAAGAGAGCTTGAACTGTTCCAAACACCTTACCTCTCATTCTTGTGAGTACGAGATCTGCTTGGAGAGCCCTATACACAGGAGAACTCATGTTGAATGAGACTGAACGCACAGTATATATTACCAAGAGATCGTTTAAACTTTTGGCGAAGGGTATAAGGAATGTCGCGAGCCTTGTGTCTAACTGCCCAACAACAATTTTCTTTCTACCCATTCTATCTGAGAGATATTCCGAGGGATAATTTGCCATCCAACCCAACACACCAACAACCGTAGAGAGAATACCTAAAGCAACTAGGTCGCTTGTTATATATTGAACAACAAATATGCTTGCTATAGCCACAATAAACCCAACGGCTACTCCATCGGCCAGTCCCATTTGATATATCACCTTTATCGACCTGCTTATCGGTTCCGGCGACCTAATTGTAGGATTATTATTTCTACGTGAAAATTTTAGAGATTTCATTCCTCGAGATGCAGTAATAGTTTCTTTGGCAAAAAGACATAGAAACAAAGATATTGATGAAAGCGCGGCTAGGAAGAAAAATGGGGTTATCAAACTCGCATATAGAGGCGGATGAAAAAGCTCTATCACCAGCTTATACACGTAGCCACCGAGAGCAGGCCCTATGAAGAAAACAGCGTTAGTCATAGACATATACCATCCCATATACCTACCTCGCTCCTCTGGCGGCACCGAGTCCATTATCATAGCTTCAGCTACAGGCCATGTCGTAGCAGAGAACACTTCTTGAAGACCCCTAGTCAGCAGGATATGCATCCATGACCTCGACAATATGTGTAGAATAGCTGTTAGAATATAACCAGCGGATCCAGCAACTACCAATTTTTTCCTTCCAATCCGATCGCTTAGATTACCAAAAATACCTAGCAAATGTCGCCCTTGTAAGCATAAATGCGGAGGCAATGAAGGAGAATTCAAATGCTATTCCAGAGGCCTCTGGAATCTTCCCAAGAGTTTCAGGATAATAATTAAGTTTCCCCTCAAAATACAACAGAAGGAAAGGCAACAGAGGAAATATCATGCCGAAACCAACACTTATCGCGAAACTAACAATACTAAGTATTATAACATTCCTCATTATTTTCCGTTTGCTCATTATACCCCCTACTAGTCAGAAAACTATTACACATATTTATGATACCAATATAGACCACAAAGACTTTCTCCAACCACATTTACAGAAAGAACCTTTGCTAATCAGCTAACATATCTGCTGATTCCTCTTTCGCCTAACTCACTAAACAAAAAATAAGGTGGAAAAATAGATAATTTGCTAAGACGACTTTGCAACATTCCTTTTAATGAAGCCCAATAAGCGTCTTCTGAAAAACAAAGCCCCAATAACTATGCCACCAAGCGGAACAGATACTAGAAGATAATACCAAACATCGCAGCTCTCAGAACTACAACTACAATTCAGACTCCAAAGACTCGGCGTATATGGCGCCTTACCGGGGTCAGAGCCTTGGTATACCTCCAAACCATCCAGAATGCCATCATCGTCGGTGTCTGGGTCTAAGGGATCTGAGCCTAAGCAGACCTCCGAGTAATCCGAGAGGAAATCACCATCGCGATCGGCAAAGAACTGATTGTTCTGTCTCATAAAGAGCATATCGCCGCTCCCACCCTGCCAATACACGCGGAATCCGCTACCAGCGACATCTAAGGCATAGAGATCACCATAGACATTTCCAACAATAATCTCTAAATCTCGGTCACAGTCCAAGTCTGCCAAAACTGCGGTGTGAATACTCGTATTGATGTAGTATCGGAACAGTAATGAGCCGTCCATACCATTTAATGCGTAGAGATACCCTCCATAGTAGTCTACAAAGATGACATCCAAGCGGTTATCACCATTTATATCTCCAAGCGCTGGGAAGGTACTAGAGGCATCAACAAACTCATTGAACCTCCAAACCAATGAGCCATTAGCCCCACTTAGACAGTAGACAGTCGCAATATAAATATCATCCACAATAAATGAGGCTCCAAAAACAATCTCAACAACTCCATCACCATTCAGATCCCCAACAGCCATCGAGAAATCTGGGCCTAGGGCCGCACCAAACCGCCAAAGCAGAGAACCATTAACACCTCTCAGAGCAAGTATACTTGAGTTTTCTTTGTCCCCAAAAGTGCCAGCGACGACATCAAGGCCACCATCACCGTCCAGATCCGCCAAAGCAACACTCCCCCCAACCCAGCGTCTCCCCGTATTAAAACGCCACAGCAGAGAGCCGTCCTCCCCGTTTAGGGCGTATATGCGACCATTAAAACCGCCGAAAACCACCTCCAATTTGCCATCATTATCTATGTCTCCCAAGGCGATAGAGGCTCCAATCCATGTATTAAAATATTTTTCCCACAGCAAGGAGCCATCCTCCCCATTGAGAGCACAGACATAACCCCCCAAACCACCAAAAACAACTTCCAGTTTGCCATCACCATCTAAGTCCCCCAAAGATGGTGTGAATGGTCCCCATCCGGTAAAGAAAGACCATAAAACCGAAGCGTCCCTGCCATTCAGAGCGTAGACACTATCTCCTGTAGCAACGATAATTTCTGGTTTTCCGTCACAGTCTACATCACCGATGGTTGGTCTTTTCCATATCTCAATTTTGCGTCTCCATAGGATTCTTCCATTTTCTCCATTTAGGGCGTAGAGATAATTTCTGGTGCTTCCAAAGATGACTTCTGGTTTATTGTCGCCATCTATGTCCCAAACCGCATACCCCGAGATTATGTCTTCTGCTTTGAATTTCCATAGTACCGATACTGATAGTGGTTCATCCTGCTTGCTTACCTTTTGGTTGGAGACTATTGCTGATCTGAATGAGAAAACAATTATCGTTGCGATAAGTATGATTAAGTATAGATTTCTCCTCGGCATTCTTAGTCACCTAGTGAGTCGATCTCATAGCGTATCTCACCACCCTCTCCCTTACTCCCAGCATCAACTTCATATGGGCAAAATTGTTCGATGGATAATCATCGGTTTCTATTGGAAACATATTATGGTTTCTATTACATAACCAAAAAGCGTGGTTAAATGTGTCCTCCATATGCACTAACCCTCCTTCTATAATATCCTTAGACCTCCTGCTGTGTAGTTGCGGAGCGGAGGATGCATGCATTAGGAGGATTAGTGGCCAGAAGAAGAGAATTACAAAAAACGGGGGTACATATCTCTCACCAAAAAAGAGTTTACTATAGGAGAATATCATAGGGGAGGATTTTTATTTTAAAGCTATCTTAAATGGGGCATTCGAAAAGAAAGATATCTAAATGTATAGTTGAGGTAAATACAGTACTCTGTTAGCTGAAGTACACATTTCGGGCTATTATTGTTGGTATCTTCCCTGCGGAGGTTATCTTGTAGTCTGAACCGACAGTATCTATGTTTTTGAGGAATTCAAAGTAGTCGGCACTCATGCTAATTGCGTGAAGAGGATGCTTTATCTCGCCACCTTCGATGTAGAGAGCGTTTAGACATGTTATTGCCATTGACCCCTTAAGCGGATTTATGAGATGTGAGCCCATAGCCTCTCCTCTTAGTAGAACACCCCTATCAACTTCTCGTATCAAGTCTTCGAGTTTTTTACCTGTTGTGCTCTTGAAGACAAGATTTGTTGTTGACGGTGATGGCTGGGATTTGTAGTCTCTTCTTCTAGCATTTCCAGTACTCTGTTTGTTTTCTCTGTACGCTGTGTATGTGTCGTAGAGATATGTTTTAAGAACTCCTCGGTCTATTAGGATTTTCTTTTGCATGGGTATCCCCTCATCATCACTCTTATTCGTAGCTAATCCCTCTGGTAGTGTGCCGTCATCCAGTACTGTTAGGTTGGGGTTTGCAACCTGCTTATCAATCATTCCTATGAACCTGCTTCTTCCCTCCTGCACGTTGAGAGCAGACACATTATATGCTAGGGGCCAATAGATGCTTGACATTATCCAAGGGTCTATTATTGCGTCTCCTCTGAAGGGCTCTTTTGGTTTCTTTGCCTTAAGACCTTCTTCCGCCATTTCTACAGCTCTCGGCATTATGGAGAACAGCTCATCTTCGTTTAATTTTCTAGCTACATATATGTCCATGCCTTTCCCTCTTTTTCCATTCTCCTCGAGATCGACCTCATACCACACGAAGATCACTGAGCCATAGTCTCCAATGCTTATTCCTCGTGAGTTCACAACAGCATACGTATAATTGGCCCTTGTCAGGAATAGATCCATCTTCCTTAGATTTGATATTTGCTTTGTATCCTTCACAAATCTCGATACGTAACCAGAGAGCTCTTCTGAGCCCAGGGACGCAAGTCCCTCGTCGAATATTCCATGTCCCGCATACCCACGCATAGGGTCAGGAAGATGCGTAAAATTGGGGTCCTCCTCCTTTGTTTTCGCTATTTTTGCCGCAAGTTTTGCTGTTTCAATAATTCTGTTTATATCTAAGCTTGAGACAGACACAAAGGCAACTTTCTTACCAATAGCTACGCGGATTCCAGCACCCGCATCTATACCCGATCTCACAGTCACATAGTTTGTTATTACTCGTGAGTTAAATGTGTCAGCTTCGTAGAGGTAAACCTCTATGTCATCAACCCCTATCTCATCCTTTCTCCTAACTACTTTTTCTCCTATACTTATGAGATTGCTTACCTTATCCTCCATACCTATACACCTCCTCCTATGAGAGCCTCCTTTATCGCCATATATGGTCCACCATCACCTACAGGTAATGGGCCTTGACCTCCTTTACCACATCCACCAAGAGGGCTTGACATCACTATAACCTCCTTAGAAGCCCCGATAATATTCTTAAGGAAGTCAAGTATATGAGCTCTTACCACAACTCCTTTCAGCGGATATGCTATCTCACCGTTTTCTATCCAGTACGCTCTATTAGCACCAAATGTAAAGTTTCCTGTGTCCTCTGTTTGTCCTCCAGTACTACCCTCCGTATACACACCTCTTTTCACAAGCTCAAATAGTTCCTCCTTGGTCATATCTCCTGGGCCGAAATACGTGTTTCTCATACGGACGATTGCTGGGTACATAAAGCTTATTGCTCTTGCATTTCCAGTAGGCTGCATATTCATCAGCTTAGCTGTGTTTCGTGAATGCAAATATGCTTTGAGTATCCCCTTATCGAGAAGCACAACCTTCTCTGTGGCGACCCCCTCATCATCATAGGGTATGTAGAATCCATAGTTTACTGGATCCCCAGACTCTATTATTGTCGCATATTCGGATCCAAGTTTCTCACCAATTCTTCCGTGAAGTATGCTTGCCTTGGTAGCAACATAGTCTCCCTCAGTTAGATGACCAAAGCTCTCATGTGCTAATACGCCTATAAATGTTGGGTCGGCGACGAGAGGGTACTTCCCAGGTTTTATTGTTTTCGCTTCTGCAGATTCAACAGCACTTGTATATGCCTTTTTAGCTATCTCTTCTGGTGTCTTCTTCTCATATATCTCTAGGCCGTAGGAAGAAGCAAACAATTCGCGTCCAAACCCTATTTCCCCATTTTTCCTTACTACCGCTTGGAAGTATACTCCATTCCTCATAGGTCTCCAATGTCTTCTTAGCCCCTCACTATTCAGGAAGAACCTCTCACCATACAACTCGGCATAAATCGCTGTTATTGATGCTAATCCTTCTGAGCCCTTTATCTCATCGACCCCCCTTCTTAAGAGCTCTATTTTTTCTTCGAGTTCTATATGCTCTGGGTCCTTATTTCTAGACGGAATGAAACCACTATACTCCTTAGGCTTATACTCTATTGGTTCGGCAGAAAGCCCAGCAACCTCGGAAAGACCCCTAGCGGAATCTATAGCTTTCCTCACAGCTTCCTCAACACTCTCCTCCGTAAGAACACCAGTAAACCCATGGCCTCGAGACTTACCGACAACAACAGTTATCCCGATCCCTATCAATGATGTAGACTCTATCGACTTTAGAACTTCATTTGAGAAACGAATTATGTTCGTTACTTGTTTCTCCCCACGAGCTTCAACAAAACCGGCACCAAGCTTAAGGGCTTTCTCAACAGCATATTCCAGCAGATCCCACATAGGAAAACACCAAGAAAGTCTAGTGAAAAAAGAAAATTTTTTCTGATATAAACCTCATAATAAAGGCTTATTGGGATGATGAGGTGTATCGCCTCTGATCCGTTATGAGGGGCACACCGACCCAAAACCCCACAGTTATCAACGAAGTATTTGAGCTCAGAAAATATTGTAATGAAACCCCAACAAAGGCCAGAATAAAAGGATCTAAATATGATCTAGATTGCGGAGCAATACTAACTTTTTTAAAGTCTTCTTTATTATAAGTATACTTTTCCCAATATGTCTATCTCTTCTTTTGGGTGGGTGATTTGATTCCTCTCAGATCACCCTGGAGCTATCGTTTTTGGCTTGCTCAGTCAATAAAAAGTATGTTGGAACTGATGGGTTTCCAGGTTGTAGGGTTTGGGCCTGTCGGAGCTCCTTTCGACATAAAATTTTCTGTTGTTAGATGGATGGAGAGAAACAATTTCGTAAAAATAGTTGTTCTGCGAGTCAAAGGCATCTATACTTCTGAAGAAGAGTACATGCGGAATGCTGAGGAGTACGACAAGAGGAAATTCTACTATGAAATAGACCCTGAGGAAATAATAAAGATGTCTGAAAAGAATGATTCTATAGGCAAGGAATACCTACTGGTTGTCTTGCCACGGTACTATGAGAATACTTTTGACCCCTTAGCTGTTGTTTTTTCAGCATTCGCATCGCCAAAAAATCTTCTAAGCAAATTAGATCATGACAAGAAGTGGTATAATTATGAGGAGGTGCTCAGAGGCTTCAAATATTACACATTTAGCGCTTTCATAAAAGCTCTATATAGATGTAAACTTGGGCTCACTCGAGAAAAATTACTAGAGTTAGCATCCGAATATGGTTATAACTCCTTAAATTATCCAGTTCTCGCAACAATTTTAAGAAAACTAGCCGATATAGGTACAGAGAAGCTTATGGGGATTCTCATAATATTCAACTTTACGAAAAGAAAAGCCGTTTTCATGGCCATCGCTGGCTGATTCTTGCTTAGGTATATTTAAAACTCCTACTTAATCCTTTTTCATCGTTAATCGAGGGGAGGGAGTATGAGGATATATCCGACTAAGATAAGATATGAATATTGGCATGTTAAGGCTATATCGTACTCCATAATCTATGCTCTATTAGCAGTTATAGGTTATAGCCTTGTCGCGAAGCTTGTTGTGAGCGGACATTCCGTATTGCCTCCAAGGGGACTCCCCTTACCGATAGATCCTCATATACCTTTCATATCGGCATTTGCGATACCATACGTCTTCATATTTTATCCTCTGGTAGTATTTACATTAGAATATTATTTCTTTGTTAGAACAGAGAGAGCAGATCAGCTAATCGCTTCGATACTAATTATATACGCTGTTGCTTTTCTAACGTACCTAATAATGCCTGTCACAATGGAGCCGTTCAGACCGAAACCAGGGGAGCTACCAAGTGATTTCTTATCACAGGTCATGGCGAATTACTATAGGTCGGATCTACCAGTAAACTGTTTCCCGTCCCTACACGCAGCAAACTCCACAATCGTAGCATACTATCTAAGTAGGGATCACAGGAGGTATAAATGGGTTTTCTGGGGATTAGCATTCCTAGTTATGCTCTCGACGCTTTTTGTTAGACAGCATTACATAGTTGACGAGATCTATGGATTCCTGTTAGCATATTTTGCTGGTGAGATAGCCACAAGAAAAATCTCTATGGCGCCATCCATAGGAAAGATGAAAACCTTGAGAATAGCCATAGCTCTAGTTTTATCGGCGATAGTATCCATAGGGGTAATAATTACGTATATCCCCTAACACGAAATTATATACACAAACAACAATAGGAAGAACAGATAGAAAACTTTAACACCAGAATCCTTTCGTGGCCGCCTCTCCACTCGTCTTTTTTTGCTTTTTAAGAACACCTTCTATACGTTCTTTGAGTTCTTCTATCTTTAGAAAACCTCGAATTGTATCAACCACGACACCATCTTTTATTATTAGTGTTGTGGGGGAAGCCTTAACCATATAGTTTTTGAAAAGTCCTTTTGCAAGATTGTCAGAACATCTCTTGTCGAACCATGAGCACATCACAACCCAGAACCTAACATCTTTCCACTCATTAGATTTTACTAGCGGAAACCATACCATGTCAAACAGCCTACACGCTAAGCATCCTTTATTATCAAAGTATACGACATGGGTTCCCTTGTTAAAGTCAGCTACATCTTTCTTTATCCACTTGCCATTCTCATAGAGGTATAGGCCGTCTGGATCGTCAACGGTTATTATATCCTTCCTCATAGACCCCCACACCGATAAGCCGAAGCGAACAAACTGTCTAAATCATGCTTTTTCTCATGTTTAATTTAAGGCAAAAATACGTTTATTATTTTTAGATCAGTGCGGGAGTAAGCCCATCACCAATATCAGACAAATGCCTCGTCATCATCTCTATTTTTATTCCATATGCTATCTTTATCTGCTTTAAATGGTTTAGCCTTAGGAGAACTTTACAATGGGAATGAGTACTGGAATAGTAGTCTTAGAGTTTCCTTCAGAGGATATTCTGCAGGGAGTATTCATCAGAAGATTAAACAGATTTTTGGGTTTAACAAGAGTAAAAAACTCTGACCTCTATGTACATATCCACGATCCAGGAAGAATACCTCTCTTAGAACCTAAGACCAAGGTTCTTATCATTAGACGGAGGGGAAATAAGAGAAAAACATTATATGATCTACTGGCCTTCAAGTGGGGAGGAGAGTGGATATTCTCGCATTCGGGTTATCACTCAAAAATATTCGAGAACACAATACCCTTTCTCCCAGAGTTTAAAGGAGAAATAATCCGCGAAGTCAGATTGGGTGAATCAAGAATAGATTTTATGATAGGAGAAATATTTGTGGAAGTAAAGGGATGCACTTGGATAGTTGGAGACTCTTGCTATTTTCCCGACGCACCCACAAGTAGGGGGAGAAGACATGTATTAGAACTAGCAAGACAAGCTGTTAATGGTGGAAAAGCATACATAGTCTTCCTTGCTTTCTCTAAATATCCAAAGAAAATCAAAATTGCTAGGAGTATAGATCCAAATTTTGGCGACGCTGTTTTAAGAGCAACTGAAGCTGGAGTAAAATTTCTGGGCATAAAATATGTTTTCGATGGAAGAAAACTAAGATATGTCCATAGGATCCCCGTCGAACTTTCATAGAGGATATATGATGTTCAATTCTTTAATATACTTATCTGCAATAATGATATTATTCTTAAGGATTACATGATGAGAGGCCGGAATGCAGATATCCTATGACGACATCCGCGCCTGATATGTAGATTTTCCTCATAATACCAATTTCACACAAAACAATTCGGTGAATCAGTATTGTTGCTGGCTCCTCTAGTTATTTCTTGTCTAAATATTTCTGAGCTTTACAGAGAATGGTGTTCTGCATGGCATCGATAGATCATCTTCTTGAGGAACTGAGAAGAGGAAAAATTGATGTTAGTGAAGCTAAGAAAAAGCTCCTAACACTTCTCTACAAAGATCTTTTCTATGCCAAGGTCGATACCTCAAGAAGCGCTCGGCGAAATTTCCCAGAAGTAATCTTTGGTGAGGGAAAAACAATATCCGAGATCCGAAAGATCGCGGAAACCCTCATAGAAAATGGAGATGATGTCTTAATAACGAGGGTAGGAAGGGATGTGTACGAAGCCCTTAGAGACCTCGGAAAGGTACACTTCTATGAGAAAGCCAAGATAGTAACAATACGTGTGAGACCAGAACCAAAGAAACTAGGAAAAGTAGCTGTAGTGACAGGAGGCACATCCGACATACCAGTTGCGGAGGAAGCAGCAATAACAGCAGAATTCTTCGGAGCAAATGTGATAAGAATATACGATGTGGGCGTCGCAGGAATCCACAGACTTCTCAGCAATCTAGAAAAAATACGAGATTCCGACGTTGTAATTGTCTGTGCGGGTATGGACGCTGCCCTATTTTCAGTCGTTGGAGGTTTGGTTGATGCACCAGTAATTGCAGTCCCGACAAGCACTGGGTACGGTATATCCCTCGGAGGACTTAGTGCTCTAATGTCAGCCCTGAATTCCTGTGTCCCTGGAGTAGTTGTCGTGAATATAAACAA
>Ga0190311_1000349_pt1 | contig 14921 bp, 29 predicted proteins | sample 48700789_MG_FD_165037 | JGI IMG/M metagenome (GOLD analysis project Ga0190311, IMG submission 165037) | Hydrothermal vent sediment bacterial communities from Southern Trench, Guaymas Basin, Mexico - 4870-07-8-9_MG | ecosystem: Environmental > Aquatic > Marine > Hydrothermal vents > Sediment ...
CCTCCAGAAGAGGAGAAGAAGCGTGAGACAAGTGAGCGAAGCGAAGGCGGCAGTTCAAGCGGAGGAAGCGGTCATGAAGGAATCGTTGGAGAAGTCGGAGAAGTCAAAGAAGAGAGAGAAGAGGCGGAGCAGAAGGTTGATCCTGAGCGTGCGAGAATTTACACGAACAAGCAGGCGATCAAACACATCATAGCGGTCGAAGATCATCTCAGAGCTGATGATGAGGAGCTGTGCAAAGCATGTCTCTCTGAGCGACATCTCCCTGCGCTTGAGATGTATGTTCAGGAAGGTCGCTCTTTCTGCAAGGACGAGTGCGATGCGTACAGCGATCTGAGAGAACTTATAAGGAAGACGGAGCAGCAAATGCAGGGTGATTTCTCGCTCAGAGAGCGTGAAAAACTCGCAGAAGAGTTCAGACGGGTGAGGAAGAGGTTGTTGGGCTATGAGAGGACTGCGAAGGAGCTCGCTGAGGAATTTGGAGACAGAACTGCGAGCATTGCTCAGATGGAGAATGAATAAGATCATTGATGAGAAGTTCCACCCTCAGAACAGGATATTAGAAGACTTTCTCGCCCACTATATTGTCGAGAGGACTTTAGGCTTACCTGATGAGGTTATCGTGAGGAAAGCGCTCAAATATTACCGATGGAGGTGAGAACATGAGCGAAGAGGAGGAGTGTCCCGCATGCTCGCTGATAGATTGCTTTTATAAGGAGCTCAACCTCAGCCCAGAGGAGAGAAAAGCGGTTGAGAAGCTGCATGACGATCCTCAGAAGGCTATTGCATTCCTGAGAAAAATAAGGACGGAGGATGAGCTGAGGAGAGCGTTCATGAAATGTGAGGAGCGAAACAAAAATTTATATGAGCGAACTTAATTAAGTAAGGAGGTGATGGTGAAAAATGGCTGAGAAGAGCCCAAGGCAGCTCCTTGAAGAGGCGCTGGAAAAGGTCTGGAAGACGGATGAGTTTGAGGCGATACGTGCAGCTTACGATAGGGCAGCTGGAGACAAATACACTGCGGGAACTTTCGCAGCATGTCTTGCGGAAAAGATGGAAAAAGGCGCTGCTGGTCGTGATGCATACAGGGAGTGCGCTAAGGAGGCGAAGTTAGGCGAGGCATACAGGAAGGCTTGGCCAGCCAGAGAGTAAAGAAGAGGAGCGGTGAGAGGTGATTCAGCATGGCTGAAGTAATGGAGGTATTGCTTCCTGCAGGCGTCGGATTCGGCGACGGTCTCTCAGATATTGCGATTGATTACATTGATACTGTCACAGGAAAGACGGGAGAAGCTCCTCTCAAGCGACCTTCGACATGGGCGCATCTCGGTGTGTCTGTCGCTTCAGGTCTCTTGTCGTTCCTTGTCTTGAAGGGAAACGCAAGGATAATGGGTGCGGTCGTCGCAGGGCGACATCTGGGCAAAATGGTGGGAGAAATAGTGAAAGGAGTGGGGGCAGCGCCAGCGGTAGCGCCAGCAGCTGGAGTGGGCGAGATAAAGCTCGAAGTCCCCTCAGAGCTGAAGGTGGAGAAGGCAGAGGAGATAGGAGGAGAGGAAATAGGAGGAATAACGCTTGAGTCTGTCGAGACTGGAAAGGTTGAGATAACTACTGAAACTGAGAGTGAGAAGGGGTTGGCGAAAGTCTATTGATCTAAGGGGGGTTCAGAATGGTTGACGTGAGAGATTTGTTTCGTGAGGAGTTAGAAGAGGGCATTCCCATATACTTTGGAGATAGAAAGGAAGTCCCGCACACGGAGCTCTCAACTGAAGAAGAGAACGCAGTCAAAACCGTCTTCAATTACGGTGTTGAGCAGCTTCGGAGAGTATCACCGAAAATCGCAGCTGACATCGAGAAGCAGCTGAGTTTAGCCTTGAAGGTCGCAGGCATCTTCAAGGAGATCATCCCAGAGAAGAAGTCGTTGGTCTTTCCTTCGCAAGCAGGCTCTCTCGGCGTCGCTTGGATATTTCCGCAGGCGATTCGCTACGTGGCGACAGCATCTGCGGATAATCCAGCGTATTCCTCATATACGTTGAACTCGTGGAACATTGAAGTCACGGCGGGAACCGCAGCATATCTATTCGGCGATGGAACGCACTTCTACAAGGCGTGCAGCGCCACGAACAAGCATGAGATGCTCTTAATTTTCAATAATGGTCTCATCGAGATAGGTTCAACGCCTCGCATTGATCAGTTCCGCCTCATATCCGAAGGAGTCACAAAGTATGGAATTTACACTGTTGCGCCGATCGTCGAGGAGCGCATTGAAGAGAATCGTGCGATCTATCAGTATCCAACGCCCTTAGGGGCGACAGCGATTTTCTACGATCGTGGGATCATGTGGGGCTTCATGCCTCGTGTGAGCGGAACGATTACGATAAAGACGCTTGGTCTCGTGTTCTACGAGCATGATCTCTTCAGCAATTTGACGTGGGTCACGTAAACGAAGGGTGAACAGCAATGACGCTCGTCGCTCAGACAGCTGACGGGAGGAAGATCGTGAAGAAAGAGGTTTCAGGACCGACGAGCTATTCTTCAGGAGGCTTCACAGTCAGAATAGGTGAGCTTGTGAGAATCGACGAGGCGGATGTTCGAGTGAAGACAAATATCAAACTCACTGATAATGTGCATATCATCGATTACGATTACAGCGGAAATGAAGTCACAGTCAAAGTTTACAGAATAAATGTGACTGCTTCATCTCCATCAGCATGGTCGGAAGTCCCAGATGGCACTGACATCAGTGCGCTGAAATTGGAGGTCGTTGCTGTGGGAAGCTGATCGCACCATACTACCATCTCCTTTTCTTTTAATTACACTCTCTTCGACCTCAGATACTCGTCTCTATTTTGCACACGAACCATTTAAATATCAAGAGCTGGAATTATCTTCGAGAGATGGGGGACATAAGGAAGATAACGGTTATCGGGACGAGCCTTCAGCGCTATGTCATTGAAGCGCATTATCTCGGCGATGATGTTCTGCTGATCATCTCAAATCCAGAGAAGAACAAGACTATCGTGAAGATGCTGCTCCGAGAGGAAGAGAGAGAAGCGCTTATCGAGGCGCTGAGGAGCGAGAGTGAGAGGTGAGCGAGGATGGAGCTCGTAGGCTTTCTCTTCCTTTCGGAGAGCGTGTCATGGGACGACGTTCAAAAATTCTCGATCAAGCACGGCTTGTTCATGTTCAGAGATGAGAGCGGTGATACGATCCTTCTGAGCAGGGTTTTTCTGCCGAGGCTGGGAAAGGAGAATCCATCGTAAAATATTTGAGAGCAGAGGTGAGAGAAAATGATGATGAAGGGGTTGGTGCGAGAAGGGGAATATCTGACGGTGTTCATTCCAGCATATGAGAGAGCACTCGTGTTCAGAGTGAGAAGCGTTGTCAATGCTGGAAGAGAACACATTCATTACGGTCCTCTGCCTATTTCAGAGGGCGATGTTCTCTCAACGCTCGATGGAGGCTCAGCAAGCGTTCCTGCGGATGGCGTTCTTCCAGCGAGAGCATACACAGAGGCGCTGACATTTCCGATAGAAGGCGTCTTCGACAGCGACGACATGTGGTATATTCCCGCAGATTACAGAGAACGAATTTTCCATGTGATTCAGAGCGTCACTCCATCGTTCTTGCGCATCGATGCTCAAATTCCGCCAGCGGTAACGCAGGGAAGATTCCAAAGAGAGAAGAAGATCATAGGCGTTGAGAAGGACTTCGGATTCGCTCGTGGCGAATTCGAGATGATTCATTTTCCTGAGATTCACATCGGCTATCGTTATGCGAACGACACGAATGTTGACCTCAGAACTTCCGTTCAATTCACATACGGCGAGTATGTCGTTGAGATTCCGAGAGATGCAGAAACGCTCTTCAGAATTCTGACGAAGAAGATCGAGAGCCACTGGATAACGCTTCCGATCTCTGTCGCAGATCCATCGATTGAAGATGCTCTGCAGAAAACATACGGCATTCTCGGCTTCGAGCTCTTCCGCTCGGATCAGAGAGATGAGGCGATCGCAGAATATGAGAGAATTTTAGGGGAGGTGAAGCTGAAATGAGAGAGATACTCATAAGAGGAGAGACAGACGGAACATCAACATCAGGAACCGTCGAACTTGACTCAGATATTTTCCACTCGAAGGTCACATACTTCAGGCTTCCAAAGGGAATGTGCGCAATTATCACGTTCAAGAAGGTGAGTGGAGAAGGCGAGACTTTATTCACGCTTCAATACTGCAACGATGTCACTGCTGCTTCTCCAGAGTGGAGAGAAATGGAGAGAGAGAAGCTCGCATCAAAGGGCGAGTTTGTCGTGGAAAATGTCGCTGTCGTTCTTCATTCCCTTACAGGAAAAGAAGCCTTTCGAGTCATATACGAGCAGCCGACAGCAGCGAAGGCGTATATCGAGCTTGGAGTTGGGCTGAAGGAGGAATGAGCGGGCGAGAGGAGAAAGAAAGGGCGGAGAAAGTAGCGGTTGAGAGTTTTCGCTGTGAGTATGATTCGACCGTCAGCGAAGGAGTTACGCTTCTCTATCGTGGCGAGAAGGTGAGAGAGTTCAAAAAGGGTGGATTGTGATGGCGCTGAGGTGCGAGGTTCCGATCTCCGTGCATCCCGAGAAAACGGAGCATGAGACTGTGAGTGACATCGAAGAGTGGATTCTGAAGTTTCCAGATTTCAAATCCTTAAACATGGTGATGGAAATAATCAACAACACTTCATATAATCTCGATTATCTCTTCTTCGTGAACGATGATTATGAAATGACAAACTACAAATATTCGTGGTTCGCTGCGCATTATCCGAACTATGATTGCGGTGGCGGAGAATATCCTGTGGTTGCGTCGTGCTTCGCAAATAAGCATGCCATTTTCGACATTCATTTCGGCATCATCAACAATCGGCTCAATGTCATCTCAATCGGAGAATTATGCTACGATGATATTCCTTACGTTGTTGTTCAAGCGATGAGCTATAAAGAGCCTGTTTCGGTCATAGAAAAAATAACGATTAAAGCTTATGATGGCTCTGAGTTCAGACAAATTTCTAAGGGAACAAAAATAATCTTCGAGAGGATGTGGTGATGTCTGAGCGATCAGCGATCAGGTGAGCAGAGATGCCAATAACCTTCGGATTCGGCGAGGCAATGGAACTTCTGCAATACGGGAAATTCACTGTTCTCTCTCTTTACGGTGAGATCGCTAAGGAGGATGCGACAGAAATCACATCAATTCCGATGACTGAACCGCCTGCTGTCGAGGCTGTTTTCACAGTCAAAGAAGGCTGGGTCATTCTCACTGAGCGCTATAACTTCGGTGAGACTTCGAGACCTGATAAAGTCTATTACGAGCTGTGGAACGACCCAGGACCTATTCTCAAGAAAATTCCGATGCGTCAAGAGAACATAGGCTTCTACTGCGGCGCAAAAATCAGAGAAGCGAACGTTGAGAATCACTGCACTCACTTGCTTTGCGGTGGAAAGATTCGTGCGAAATTCTGGAACTGCAGCGACCCTCCAGAGGATGTTGTTTATTCTCTGAGCGTCTGGTATTACACATATCGTATTGAATATCACGATGAAGTCATGCGAATAATGAGAAAAACTCCAGCGCTTCTGAGCGAGATTCTCGAGGTCTTGAAGAAGAAGGGCGAGATTGAAATCGGCGAGTTCGGTGAGTTGTAATGGCGCTTTATCACTCACTCTGGGAGAGAGAAAAAGCGCTCAAAGATGTCGGTTCGCCAGAACTGATAGCGGAGAAAATCAATGTGAGCGTGAGCGCCGACGCTGACATTTTCGATACGGATTTGAAAGCCCCCGAACGAGGATTCTGGATTTTGAGAGTTTTGACTGATACCGCAGGATATCCGAAGGTGAAAGAGACTGTTGAAGGCGCTTCTGTGATCGGAGCCTTGAACGGGGGCTCTGACCTCTCTGCGAACGCATGGTATGAGTTCTGGATGACCGCTAACGAAGGCGATTTGATCAATGTTCAGTTCAGCGTTGCTGCGAAAGTAACAGTGAGGGTTTTCTTCGTGAGAGTGTCATGAGAAATGAGCTATATACTTCCGCAGGGAATAATCCTTATAAAAATGGGCTACATACCCCCGCAGGGAATAATAGGAAGAGGAGGAGTCGCAACATTCATAGAGCTCAGAGACACGCCCGACTCATACACAGGCTACGCCTCGAAATTCGTCGCTGTGAGAGGGGATGAAACGGGGCTGACATTCGGCGATGTTCCTCCGAGCGGGGGATGGACTCTGAAGGAAGTTTCTTCCGATTATACAGCATCTTCAAATGAGTTCATCTTAGCGAACGCATCAGCGAATCCGATAACAATCACATTACCGACGCCAGCAGCAAATTTGAGAGTTGCTGTCAAGAAAATTGACTCGTCAGCGAATGAAGTTATCGTGGATGCTGGCACTTCTAAGATTGATGGTGCGTCAACAAAAACGCTGAAGACGCAGTATGAGGCTTATGAGTTCTACTGCGACGGCACCGAATGGTTTATATTGTAGCGAGACATAAGAAAGAGAGAGAAAAGAGGTGATGTGAGGAGAAATGGCATACCATCCGAAGTGGATGATAAAGCCGACCTATGACGCAAATGAAGACAATCTCGTGGACGACGCTGATAAGGTGGATGGCATAGAAGGCACGGAGCTGCTGAAAAGAGACGGTTCGACGCCGATGACTGGCGACTTAGACATGGGCACGCACAGTATTAAAAATGCTCCAGATATTAACGGAGAATCTGGTGCAGGTATTTGCATCTATGGCTCTTCGCTCAGTGCGCAGGCACATCTCTGTATTTATGCGAAAGACCATAGCACGGATCCGAACAAAATACGATTCGTGACATACGTAGCGGGTGTTGCCAAAGAGCCTTTTGTCGTAGAATCAGAAACTGACCACCCGAAATTCCCAAACGGTCTTGAAACCGATACAATAAGCGAGGCAACTGCAGATGCCGGAGTTACTATCGATGGATGTCTCATCAAAGATGGAAAAGCTGCAGAGGCGGACAAAGTAGATGGTGCTGATGCAGGCGCTGGCGCAGGCAATGTGTTTTTGATTCCTTCAGATATTCAGCATGGCGACATCTTTTTCGTCAACAGCGCTGGCAATCTCACAAGACTTCCCGCAGGCACAGCAGGTCAGTTCCTCAAGACGCAGGGTCCTGGTGCCGATCCAGTGTGGGCTGCTCCACCAGCGGGATGGACTATTAAAAATGTAAACGCAAACTACACGGCTTCAGATGGTGAGATCGTGCTCGTTGATGCCTCTGGAGGCGCAGTCACGATAACGCTTCCAACCCCCTCAGCAAGTGCAAGAGTCAGAGTGAAGAAGATAGATGCGTCATCAAATGTGGTGACCGTGCAACCATCAGGCTCTGAGACAATTGACGGTGCAAGCTCGCACACGATTTCACAGCAGTATGAGACTTATGAATACGTTTCAGACGGAACAAACTGGTATGTGTTCTGAGCGTGAGTGAGAGATGAGTTATGTGCCTGACGTAATGCGAAAACGGGTATATGACAAAGACGACAATCAGAGCGTTGATGATGCGGAGAAAATCAGCGGATACAGCATAGTAGGAGACGCAGGGTGGTGCTTCGAATGAGCAAGAAATTCGCATTCATTGATACAAGCTCGAAGGAAATAGGAGCATTCGACCCGATCGTAGCTTCCATGCCAGCAGACATCGCAGGCTACTACTTCGCAATTTCAGACGAGAATGGGAAGCACTTATTAGTTCCAGACATCTCATATTTAAAGAAAACCTCAGAAACATCCTTCTCAGGAAGCGGCTCGGAAACAGGTGTCGTTGCATCCAGGACCTACGAAATCATTATTCCATGCTCTATGATACTAAGTGGCACAGTAATGGCTTTCGGCAAAATAGGTATGAAGAACACGGCAGCAGCAAACACAAATGATAAGGGAAGAATAAACTTAGGTTTGCTGAAAAACGGAACGGCGATCACAAAAGTCAACGGTGCAGAACACGCACCAAACTCAACAACCGAAGTCAATTACGATTTGATCTTAGCTGCGGAATTGTCATCTACGTCGTTCAACAGCGGAGACAAACTCCGCATTACTATAGAAGCCGAAATAACAGCAGTTGATGCGACAAACCCAGGCTTAGAAATAAAAGTTTATACAGACCCGGCGACATCTGGAAACGAATTAGTGTTCTACTTGCAGCTAACATGAGGGCTTTAGCCAATTGGATTCTAAAGGAGAAGCTCAGATTCGTCGAAAGAGTATGCGAAAAGCCAAACATACACATAGGCTTCTCTCGTGAGCTATTGCTTGAAAAGCTATTTCACCTACCCTTCAAATACAGGCGAAAAATCACAATTACCGAACAAAGCGGTAATGATTTGACTTATTATCAAGTCCTCATTGAGCTTAACAGCACGAACTTTGATTTCTCGCATGCGCAAACAAACGGCGAAGACATAAGATTCACTGATGCTAACGGTAATCTTTTAGATTATTGGATCGAGGAATGGGATGCTGTTAACGAAACTGCGAAAATATGGGTGGAAGTCCCTTCGATACCTGCGAACTCTGAGATTGAGATTTTTATGTATTATGGTAATCCTACGGTTGCGAGTGCGAGTGACGGTACTGCAACATTTGAGTTCTTTGATGATTTTGAAGATTTGGAAGGCTGGGTGAACGATGCCGGATATTCTGTCTCAAACAGCGAGTTAGTGCAGAATGCAAATGCAGGAACAGAAAACAAAAAATTTTATTATTCGGGATATGAGCCTTCAAGCATCAGAAATCTCGCAATAAGATTAAAGTGGAGAAGCACAAGCGGAGGATATGTCACAGCAGGATGGTTCCACACAAATAATAACTGGAATGGGATATGGTGGTATGATGGAGATTCAAACGGAGATGCACATATTGGAGAGAGATGGGACTCTCATAGTTTTCAGGAACGGACTTACGGCACAACAGATGATAACATTCCGCAGAATGTAAATAATCCTTACATTTTTGAGTTCAGAGCAGATGAAAGCAATTTCTACTTGGTTGTTGATGATGTGGAGTATGCGAGCAGCGATATTGATTATGATGATATGCCGATGCATGTCGGATATAGTTCTTGGAATAGCGGCTATCCCGCTTATTCGGATTGGATACTTGTCCGCAAATACGCCTCTCCAGAGCCTTCTGTGAGTTTAGGAGTGGAAGAAACCGCATAAGTGTGTAAAATAAAGAGGTGGGTGTGGGAAATGAAATGGGAAGAACTGTATAGGGCGTGGCTTGACAAGAACAAGGATGTGATTGTGCGAGCTGAAGAGCTGGCAGATTCCGCCGTTTCAGCAGAGCGAGTGAGGAAGAACATAGCGGTGTGGTTCAAGAGCGGTGATGGCGTCTCATACAGAATCGTGCGTGCGTGGGTCTTCCAGCCGAACAGCGAGAGCGAAGAGGCATATTGGGAGAACGGAGAGCCTGTCTTAGCGCCGACGCCAACGGTGCCAACGTTCAGAGACAGGGTCATCGAAAAGCTGAACAATATGAGAGAGCAAGGCACGATCGCAGCATATCGTTTGGACTCTGTGGATGAAGCTGCGAAGAGCGCTATCGCCTTTGTTTATAAAACGACGACTGATGGCGTTAGCGAAGAGCGAGTTTTGGTCGCTGAAATCGAGGGAGAAATAAGAGTGAGAAAAATAGTATGAGAGAGCTCTTAGCACTCCTTCCTGAAACGAGAAGAAAGCTCCTGCTGTTCTTATGCGAACACAGAGACGAAGACAGACTGCGAAGCGATGATTTCAGACTTCGGACAATCTTTGGCATCTCTGAAGAAACAGGCATGGCGCTCATCACCGTGAAGAAAGCAGTGAGAGAGTTTGAGTCCTTAGGGCTGGTGAAAGTCTATAAGGCAGGGAGAGCGAAAGTCGTAGTGCCTACGGAAAAATTGAAAGAAGTGTGCGAGATGCTCTCTCGTTAGATTTTTATTGTGAGGGGGAAAATAAAATAAGATGTTCTCGCAACCGCAGGGCTGGTTCGGGCTGAGAGAACCTTCGAGAGCATTCTCAGCAATTGTCCGCAAAGATGGCTCGACAGTCTGGGCTGAAGACGCTTCAGGAAAAACCTTAGCGTCAGGAGAGGCTGGAGTAGATGATGCGAGTGTGATTCAGAGCGCATTGGACCGCGGGGGTAAGATTATTCTTAGCGGAGAATTCTATCTCTCAGAAAAAATAGTGTTAAATATTCCAGCAAATGATAATTATAATAGAGCCTGTGTGGAAGGGGTTGGAAAAAGCGTTTTACACCGCCAGTTTAATGGTGATGCTTTGTTCGAAATAATTTACAACTATCCAGTTCGAGGTCAGGTAATCATCGCAAACCTTGTTTTAAACGGACATGGAACTGATGGCTATGTTGGTAATGGAATATATGCTCATTCAGAGCCGACAGATAAATGGACTTACGATATAACTTTTAATAACATAACTGTTGTCGATTTTAGTTCTGGAGGGGATACGACACTCGGCAGGGGTTTAATAATCAAAGGCATAAGTGAGAAGAGAGTGCTAAATAGTCTCTTCGGTTGGAATGAAGAGGGAGGAATTTTGTTTGATACTGGAACAGGACAGGAAAACGGCTGGATTGATAAAACAACAGTAACTGGAAATAAAGTAGGTATAGAGGTTATAAACGTGCCAGACCTTCGTATAACAAATTGTAAGATAGCTGGTTTTACTGATGCTGGGATTTACTTGCACGGTTCTTGCCATAATGTGACTATTGAGAATATACATTTCGCCATTTCTAAAACATCAAACTATGCGTTAAGAGTTGTCGGTGAAAGTATTAGCATTAAGAACATTACTTTTGGTGAGTCAGGGACATTAGACACAGCAATTTATATGGAATATGGTCGTGGAGCTAAGATAAGTAACTGTAGATTTGCAAATCCGAATATGACTACCCATCTAAATATAACATCCAATTGGCGTGGTTTAATATTCGAGCAATTATCTAAAGATGCCACACCCATAGACTTTACTAAAGTTGTGAATAATGGCGTTGATGTGATCTTTAGAGGGGCAGGATTTGAAAACTCAGGCGTCGCAACCTTCAGCGGCGACGGCACAACAACACAATTCTCAATCGCTCATGGCTTAGTTTCAACACCGACAAAGATTCAAGTTACACCAATGACAGCAGATGCAGCATCAGACTTCTATGTGACCGCTGACGACACGAACATATACATAAACTATAAGTCAGCACCGCCGTCTGGCACAGATAATTTGAAGTTCAGCTGGTATGCTGAAGTTTGAAGGGGTGAGAAATGAGCAAGCTAAGATACAAAATTGGCAGATTCATCGTTGTGAGCGTGCATAAAATACTGATTAAGTTGAGGTTGATTTCGTGATGATGTGTTGCGATCAGTAGCCTTCCAAGATGCTCCTCGCCTGCTTTATCAGCTCTTCTGGAGACTCTTCTGAAGGTTCTGAGCTGGATTTAGGACCGGAGTCGGGTTTAGGACCGTTCCTCCGGTCCTGAAGCTCCCGTGCATGTTCCTCAAGCAGCGAATGCAACACTTCTTTAAAGACTCGCACGAACACAAACGGCGCTCGCATCTCATACATCAGCCAAGCGTAGATTTCCTCTTCAGAGATGCCTTTCCGCAAATATTCCATCATCTCCGCTGCGACCGCGGGACGCCTCCTGAGCCACGCCTTTAATCTCTCCGCTTGAACCTTGTCATTTCTCCTCTGTCGACGCTCTTCCTCCTCCTTCATCTTCGCTGCGACTTCCTCCGCTCTCTTACGACGCTCCTCAAGCTCTCGCTCCTCCTCCTCTATCTCCCGCTGAAACTCCTCTCTCATCGCTGCAATGACTTCCTCGTTGCGAAGCACATCCCTCGTTGTGACATCCTTTGAATGAGCTGCTAACGCCAAGTCCAACGCTCTACGAACGACCTCTGAGATGTTGATTCCTGCCTTCTTCGCAGCTTCAAGCTTCCATCGCTCCACTCTCACAGATGTGATGACATACTCATCCGACGACGACCTCTTCAACAACATATCCACCACCCCTATGTTATGTAGTATATTACCTATATTTAAATAATGAGCCTTAGCCTAAACCTTCGCTAAGTCTTCCTCTTCCTCTTCCTCTTCCTCTTCCTCTCCCTTTCATTATATATAATATAATACACGCCCCCTAAATATAGAGAGAAGTTCCAGTGGAAGCAGTGGAAATAAAGGTTATTTAAAGCTTACGTCTGTAGGTCTATATAGACGAAGGCACTCCACCGCCGTGCGGGCGGGTTCATATCCTACCCTCCCTCCCCTTAAGAGAAGAGAGTATTGCGGTCGCTGATTCAGGACCGAAGGGCGAATTCAGGACCGAAAACACTCCTTGCACTCACGCTTCCGGTCCTAAAACTCTGAGCGGTCCTAAAAACCCGAACGGTCCTGAAAACGCCATCGCAGGACCGAAGCGGATTTAGGACCGGGAGGCGAGCGCTCGTGAGAGGGGAAACGAAAGAAGGTGAAAGAAGGTCGGAAAAAATAGGCGGGGAAATGCCACCCCCATCAGACCTCCGAACCCCTGCCGTAAGAAAATAGGAAGGGAAAAAATAAAAACCTTATCGCTCATGCGGGCGTTTCTCGCCCCGCTCACGACGACGTCCGTAGGACTTGCCTTCGACTCTGCGCCTGTATGAATCACGATATGGTCCTGTGCCGTCCCTACGACCCCTCTCGTCGTAGCCCATATTATTACATTTGCCTTTTTCTTCTTCTCTCTTACTCTCTCGCTCTCACCGCTCACTGCGCCTCTTCGATGATCGCATTACGCAAGTCCAAGATGATGTCTTCCAGCTCAATTATTTCAGTTATGGTGGCATTGTGCATGTCCATATCGAAGTCGAAGCCCTCAAAGTCAAGAGCGCACACGCAGATGTCGCCAAAGCAAATGCACGACGGCTCATGGACGCACACGAAAGTGTCGTCAAAGAAAATGCATGGTGACAGATCAATGACACATGGCAGATCATAGACATCACAGACGCATCCACGAACGACTTCCACGACTGACGCCGACGCAAGCGCAAGCGCAGGCAGCAGTGCAACAACCGCCAAAAGCACGAGTTTCTTCCTCACGACCACATCACCTCCTTTATTATATAAACTAACACGCACTCTCTATCTTTCTCAGAAGGCTGAAGACAGCTTCAGTGTAAGGATTATCTTCATTGAGCATCACGATTCTGACTCCTTCATCATTCCTTCCGACGCAGACGAGAATGTCTTTGAGGATACCTGCATCGCAGAGGTCGCTCACGGCTTTGCGAACGCTCGCATAGCTCTCACCTAACTCTTCCGCTAATCTCTCAACACTGTCAAAAGGCGAATCGCTCTCGTAGAATCGGAGCAGGACTTTGAGATGCGGAGTGTCTCCTAATATTCTCTTCGCTTTCTCCTCTAACTTCACGCTTTATCACCTCCTCACTCTATCTCTTCCACTGTTATTCTCACTTTCTTCCCTTCGAAATCGCTGAGAACAGAATCAATAGACACTCCTCTCAGCACTATGTCATACTCTCTGTCCCTGTCCCTGTCCTCGAACAGAAACCAAATATTGCCTAAGTAAGACTTACGGGAAAGGTAGCCCTCCACCACTTTCTTCTTCTCTCTTCTTTCCTCCAAAGAGCTGATTCTTGTTATTTCGTCCGCCGAAACCCTGAAAATCTCTCTTCCTTTTGTCTTTAAGATGATGGCGGAATCCTTGATTTCAATGTCGAGAACGCCTTGAACCCAGAGCGACCTTTCCATTCTCCCGCATCACCTCCAATTAATCCTTAGCACCAACATATTTAAATACTTACCTTTAATCACATGGAGATGAGTGAGAGGAAGAGGAAAGAGGTCGTGAGTGTGAAGTTGAGTCGTGAGTTGGCGTCGCAGCTCAGAAAGCTCATGGATGTCGGCGACACTTACGAGAGCGTCATAAGGCGACTGCTTGAGCGCTATGAGCGTGAGCGTGGAGGTGAAAGCGAATGAGCGCTTTGGATGGAAGAACAGCTTCTTCGATCGTCAGAGATTTCTTCCACAAAGCCCACGGTCCTTTCGGCGCCCTAATGTTTGAGGTTGAATCAGCAGAGCTGAGTGGAGACAAGTGGCTTATCAGATGCCGTTTCTATCCGAACTTCTTCGCAATTGCTAAGGTGCGCTACGAAGTCGAAGTAGATGCGAGGGATGGACGAATTCTCAGAGTGAAGCAGTTGGGATGGAGTCGTGATGAGCAGGAGCGTGAAGAGGGTGATGCGGATGGTCGAGAGTAGGATCTGCCCCTGGTGTCGGAAGTTCGTCACGCCTCAGAGAGATAAAGAAGTCGATTTATATTGTCCAGAATGCGGAAACTACATCGTTTTCCACGATGGCACTCCTGTGATAACTCAGGAAGCTTCTTCTCAGTCCTCTCAGCAGACGGAGCAAGCGCAGCAGAAAGCTGACTCGGAGGAAGATATTATTCCAGCATCAGAACTCGGCGTAGATGATGAATTAGAGGTCGTTTCCGTTGAAGAAGCAGCGCAGCGCTGCCCTTTCATTATAGAGAAGTGGGAGTGGCGTCAGTCACTATTTACAGATTCGCAGGGTCGTCGTGAGTTCGCATCTATGGAGTGTCGTGACAAAGAACAGCGACGCTTTGTATGGAACACTTCAGCACGGCAGCCGTGTCGCAAGCTCAAAATCGCAGAGCAGAAAGGTTACAAGCGCATTTTAGTGCGGGAAATCACATACAACATGCGAGATGGTCGCCCTGTGAACATTCGCATAAGGTGAGGTGAGCGATAGGTGAAGCGGAGAACCATCAGAATAAGAGAGGAAGCTTACAATTACATCAAAGAGTTGGCAAAGGAGCGGAAGAAATCAATGTG
>Ga0190311_1000357_pt1 | contig 14610 bp, 33 predicted proteins | sample 48700789_MG_FD_165037 | JGI IMG/M metagenome (GOLD analysis project Ga0190311, IMG submission 165037) | Hydrothermal vent sediment bacterial communities from Southern Trench, Guaymas Basin, Mexico - 4870-07-8-9_MG | ecosystem: Environmental > Aquatic > Marine > Hydrothermal vents > Sediment ...
ATAAGGCTGTCATTCATGGGGAAGTTTGGCGGTGGCTTCTCCACTTCCACCAAGAATAACCATGCGAAGTCCTTTTGGAACACCGTAGAGAAGCTTAGGCTTATACATGAAAGGCTTAAGAACGTCGTCATCGAGCAACTCGACTTCCGAGAGGTGCTCAAGAAATACGACTCCAAGGAAACCTTCTTCTACTTAGATCCCCCGCATCTTTACGCTTCAACAGAGAAAGGCAAGGACTATTATAGGGAGAAGTTCACGGATAACGATTACATGGAGCTGCTACGCATCCTTGAAGGCATTAGGGGCAAATGGCTTTTAAAGCAGGTGGGGGCGGTTCCTTGGATTAAGGATTGGGCCAAAAAGCACGGCTACCACGTCAAGAGGCTTGCCGTAAAGATGAGCTGTAGGCCAAACCCAAGGGATGAAGTGAACCCCCAATACAAGCTGTACTTCATTGCCAACTATGTGTTGCCGTGAAAGACAACATTAAATAAGGTCTGTGGGTGAAACAGCCCTAAACCCGAGAATCCCTATGAGCTTCTTAGGGATTTTCTTGGAGATTCGTTGAGAGCCAAAAATCCCTATGTGCTCGTAGGGATTTTTCGGGCAAAACGATTAAGAGGGCTTTCTCATGTTTTTTACGGCAAGGATTTAATAGGGCGCTAAAGCCGTCTTAATAGTTGGGTGTTTGTTGTGGCGGATCTCTGTAAGTGCATTAGGAATTTGAAGTACCTCATTAATTTTATTTCTGCTGCTGAGGCTAGGGCGAGGGAAGGCGACCTTAAGCATGCATCTTTGTTGGCATCTGATGCGCTATCTGAACTTAGGGATCTGGAGTCTTGCCTTGGAGTCTCGCTAGATGAAACTAGGAGGCATTTGGAAGAGGCGTTCGACAAGCTGTTTCACGAAGAAAAAGCGGAGGCTGGAATAGGCAAATTAATTAGGGCTCAATGGTCGCTTTTCCGGGAGATCGAGAACAAGGTCTGCAAGTGAACACTAACGTGGTGCAGAATGGATTTCCTTTTGCTCTTGTTTTTGGGCTTCATTTTCGTTGTGGCTATAGTTATGCTTGGTGATCTTCTTAGGGGCGTAACGATCGTCTTAGCTTTGATAAACGACCTCTACGATCTGGGCGCCTTGACCTTCGCCTTCCCGGGAGCTGACGTGCTCCTCGGTTTGGGCTGGATATTCGACGTTATAGTGTTCATCCTCATAGCTGTGAGCTATAGAAGCGCATGCTCATTGATATCCCTCCTAGACTTGATCCCCATATTCGGGTATTTGCCTTTCCACAGCCTAGCTCTTCTGCTGTCCAAAGTTAAAGGGAGAAAAGTGCGTGAAAAATGAGCTTAGCGTTTCCTCCTTATGAACTTGTACTCCTTGTGTGGGAGTATTGTGGCTATTGGCTTTGAGGCTGGGGGTATCACGGATGGGATTTTCGCTTTGCCGAGGATCTTTATGTCGTAGTGCTTTGCGGTTGCCAACAGCAAGACTATTAGTATTGCGTCGACCGTCAAGGCGAGGTGGTAGCCGTAAATCACGTTCGCCATCATGCTTAGGACTGCAAGGGCGAAGCCTATGGCCCAAGCCCACCTGCTCCCCTTGTATAGGCCGTATGCAGTCGCCATGAAGGCCACGCTCACGAAGACCGAAGACAAAAGCAGAAGCCAAGCCTCACCCGTAAGCTCCGCCGTGAACATTGGGAGCGCCAATAGAAGCCCTGCGACGCCCAGCGACATGAACAGTATAACCGTCAACACGACTAGGAAGGGCTTGCCCTTCTCCCGAGGCACCTAGCTTCACCGAGAGAAAAATTAGCTAACCCAAGTAATAAACATGTAACCTACTCCTTATTGAGGAAAAAGAGGGGAATTAAAGAGGCAACTCCGGATAAGGGATCACCGAGCCGCACTTCGGGCATTTGACCCCCAGCTCTCTTGGCGGATACTCAACCTCAAACTTATGCCCGCAGAACCAGCATTCCAAGGTGATCTTATTCACTTTACTCTCCCCTTGAATGTGAGGAAGCCGTTATGGTCCACCTCGTAGTCCTCTATGCTTATTACCTTTCTCTGCTTCATCGTTGTCTTCCTAAGCCTTGAGCCTACGGGTATATCAAAGTAGTAGATCGTGCAGTTCGGTAGCTTCTCTATTTTCTTCACTTCGAATCGCTTCCTTACATCTTCGCCTTCAATGGTGCTCCAAAAGACTAGCTTTCGGCGGTTAACGAAGATCAATGGCACCAGCATTAAGGACCACCAAATTCTTTTCGAAATTCATATAATATGAAGTATGAGTGTGTTTGGAGGTAGCCTTGCTTGTATTCGTATTCTACTGTTTTGATTGGCGTCCATTCTTCATGGTTCTTTGTTGTATGGAAATGAAGAAGGAGATGCGGTATTCCAAGGTTTTTTGCTAGTTCAAAGGACTTCTCTATTATCAGCTCTGGTGAACCAAATAAATTGTAGTAGTAGAGCCTTTTGTCGTATCCTCTTGGTCTTTCACGGAACGGCGGATCTACAACTGCTACGTCAAATTTCATGTTTAATGCTTCGAGGATTTTCTTTGCGCTCCAGACTGGCCTTGGAATGAGTATGTCAGGCTTAACAATATACTGATCATCTGGGTATATATGCGGATCAATGCCTACAAGTATCTTTGGTCTATAAAACTTGTAGAAGCGCCCTACACCATATGTACAGTCAAGCACCCATTTAGCGCTAATAGATTGAAGCATGTCTGCGACAATCATTGCTGTATCAACCCTAGAAGACGCCATGATTGTTATTCACCTCTAAGCATGTTTAGCAGCTCCTTCTTTATGTGGTAGGGCTTGCCGTGATCTTCGAGGAGCTTGACGGCTTTAGGGATTTCCTCTTTGTACCATTTTTTGAGTTGGCTCTTAGGGATTTTTGCTAGCCTTTCGCTGTAGTTGAAGGAGCCGAGGACATACCAGTCTATGTAGCTTAGGGATTCCCTTATTATGGCCTCCGCATCCGTCACGCCGGGGATAATGGGCTCGATTGAAAGCCACGTCTTCACGCCCTTGTTATGTGCGAACCTTAACGCCTTGAGGCGCTCTAAGGGATGTGGGGCGTATGGCTCCCAGTCGGTTTGCCTTAGGGATATGACGGTTGACCCGAGCCACATGTTCTGGTGCTCGCCGAATATGTCGAGATCCCTAAGTGCAAGAATGGGGTTCTTGGTTAAGACCAAAACCTTGTGGAGCTTGTTTAAGGCTAAGATCCCTAAGACCCTTCTGGTCCTCTCAAGCATCTTCTCCCTCAATGGATATGGATCATTAGTGAAAGACACAACTATAATCCTAGGGGTGCGCATCTTGGCGTATCTGGTTGCCTCCTCGAATGGGTCATATGATCCCTTTGTAACCCTAGTGGAGAATAGCGGTATCCGCCAAGCCCAGCAATACCTACATTGGAACTGGCATGGCTCACGGTAAACCGTGATGTTGTCTGTTGCGTAGTCAACTCCGGATCTAGGCATGCTCATCACCACGCTTCATCTCGTCGTGGTAATCGGGTCTTTTAACGAGGATTGCGGCTATAATTTCACCCACGAAGACTGCCAGCCCTCCAAGAAGATATGCACCGATATCCCCCAGCAACCCGAGGCATACGAGCAGACCAGCAATCATCATGGTGAAGCACGCCGTGATAGAGAGGAAGAGGATTACCTCCAAATCATCCCTCCTGAAATTCTTTCTTCTCACAACCATTATGCATCCACCTCGGGCTTCCTCCAATGCTCCTTTTCGCAGTGATATATGAACTCGTTGTAGTCGTCAAAGAGAAGCCCGCACTTTTTACAGTATGGTTTGAACCATAGTTTCGGGTCGGCTTCAATGTCTCTCCTGCTCATCTTCCTTGCGGGCATGGCTCATCCCTTCATGCTTCTCATTATCTTGTAAGCTTGCTTGCCGTTGATCGGGGATAGAGTGCGGTAGTGCTTGCTGTGCGTAAACCACTTTGAGCATTTAGGGCAGTAGAGCACCGCTTGGAACTCATCCTCCTTGGCCACGCTCAACCTGCCGCCACACCAAAGGCAAGTCCAACCCATACTGGCACCTCACTTGTTTTGTTGCTTTTTGACCTTCTTTGAGGGGCATAGCATGGAGAAGGCGCAATAGGCGCACTCCCATTCATACCTTGGCCCGTCGTGGTCTAGGAACTCCGCTATCATCTCCTCAAGCTTCTCGTCTAGGAGGGGCTCGTTATAGGTGAACTCCGCTACCCTATCGGGCGTAACGTATAGCAGGATGCCTTGGTCTACGCCTAGGAGGTTCATGTAGATTTGGAGTTGCAAGATATGATGCTCATGCGGAATCCCTATGTCGCTCCTCGCCGTCTTAATCTCATAAATGGTCTTATGATCACCCCTATACGCTACTGCGTCAACCCTTCCAGTCAACAACACTTCCCTTCCATCTTTCAATGCGACCTTCTTTTCTATTGGGACTTCCCTTTCCACCTTGTCGTAGCCCAATAGGTGGCAATACGACTCAAGTATGTATTGCAAGCCGTAATGCGATATCTTGCCTAGGACGAAGGCGCCCCTAAACTCTGTCATTTGTATCTCGGGGTATTTCAGCATGTAACGCCACTTCCTCGGGCATTGGGTTAAGGCTGAGATCCATATCATGATCCCCTTGTATTCCCTTAGACGCTTGAAGTGTTGCTTGAACTCGGCCACCTGAAGCCTATAGAGGAGCTCCGTTACGTCGGATACGTAGGGAACCTCCTCTATTGATAAGTCCATCATTACACGTCACCCAGCAAGCCTTCAAGATCCCTAAGGGTGTCCATGCAGTCCTTCAGGATGTCCCTAAGCTCCATTAGATCCCTAAGTCGCTCTCGCCTGAGCATCGCTGCTTCCCTAGCCAAGGCTTCACGCCTAATTAGAAGCTCGTTGAGGTGGCTGTCAATCAAATGAAGGATTGGGCATTTCGCTTGAATCCCTATGAGCCTCATAGTCTCCTTGATAGTAGCACACTCAGCCCTGAAGGGGCATAAACCGCAATCCATCATATCACTCCTCCACTATCTCTGGCTCGTGGTCGGGCTCCTCGTATCCGCATTGGGGGCAAAGCCAAACAAAAGAAGAGGCGTAGTAGAACATCCTTCCCCCACACCTAGGGCAATACATCATTCCGCCACCTCCACCTCCACTTTAACCCATGAGCCCTCCTTGAGACCCAGCTTGTCGACGACCTCTTTTGGAACTATTATTGCTAAGGAACCTCCCCATTTTCTTACTTGAGCGTAGAACCTCATCCGATCACCCCTTGTGATATACCTATAGACGCCTATATAAAAATCTAACGTTTAAGCTTGTGCGCTATGTATTGCGGGTTGCAGGGCTGAGCTCAAGTGCCACAAGGAAGACCAAAAAGGGGTGTTGGGATTGCGTGAAAATGCTTAGGCTGTGGCTTTCTCGGCTTTATTAAGCGCAAGCTCGCCATAAAAAGCGAAGCCGCATCGAGGGCAAACCCAAGCGTGCACGTCGTAATAGTAGAACATTCTTGAGCCGCACCTATCGCAAAGCACAGCGAGCATTGATGATTACCTCCATTCCACGAAGCTCAAGCTCACCTGTAATACACCTATAGACGCCTATATAAAAATCTAACTGTCAGGGAGGAAAAGAAAAGAGAGGCGAGAGGTTGATTGCAAGAGCTATGATGACGTCGCTTCGGGCTTTGCCTCTTTTACCTCCCGCTTCTCTCTTCTGGTCACCTTGATTGTGTATTCGGAGTATTTGCCTTTGGGGCTCACGCCCTCATAGTGGTTGAAGGCCCCGTTGCAGCTTGGGCATTGAAGCATCCTCACCGTGTAGAACCTGAACTTCCAAGGCCCCTTCAGCTCCCTGAACTCCCCTTCAAACCCGCAGAACGGGCACTTCACCACAGCCCTCACCTCGAAAGGAACGACGGGACAGCCAATTTAAACCTTAAGGCGAACCGAGAAGCGGAGTGGTCTGGGAGGGTTAAAAGTGAGGAGGATTGTGACCGTCAAGTTCCCGTTGGACACGCTTAGGCGGATCGACGACTTGGCGAGGGCTCTTGAAACCAACAGGTCGAAGATCATAAGGCTGGTCGTGGAGGAGCACCTGAAGCACCTAAACAAGAGGATAAGATGCCCGTATTGCGGGCGAACCATAGACCTAAACGAATACTATTCAAAGCACTACCCTAGGGAGGGCGACTTGTAATGCGCAAGTGCAAGCAATGCAAGTACTTTAGGGGGTCGTGCAAATTAGGCTTGGAGCCAAGGGACAACTGCACATTCTTCAAGCCGTCAATAAAAAGATATCCGATCGAGAAGTTGGCTTAAACTTACCTTCTTTCTCTCTGGCATTTGTTGGCTATCACGTCGTCTAGGTTAGACAAGAAGTTGTCCAAGTCTAATAGGGCATCCCAGAAGTGGAATGAATCCCTCTCGCCCACCATCTTAAGCGCATATTCAAATGCGCTATCAATGCTACGAGCCTTCTCCTCTGGTATATCACATGAGGCCTTGACTCCATCCAGCAAGGGTTTAATCACCTCTTTAAGCTCGCTCTCAACCCACTCCCAATCTACCTCCTTCTTGACGCTCATCCTATCGAACTCCTCACGAAGATCCCTAAGCCTCCTATAAGCCCAAATCCATGCGCCAATACAAGCCTCGCACTCCCTACCCATAACCAACACCGACAAGTAAAACCCCAAACGAGAAGAAAAAGGTTTCCACAAAAAAGTTGGGGGGAGTTAGGTTACTTCCTCAAGATTATGGCGTGATACCCCAAACCGTTGAACTCGACCATCTTCTTGAAGCCGTGTTGCTCTAGTAGCCATGCTATCTCCCTTATCTCGTAATGTGAGGCAACCATACCGCATGGAACCTCGTAGCTAACTATCTCCTCGAAGTCACGCTTCCACCTCCTCCTGCCCTTAATGGTCACGACATACCAATAGCGGGGCTTATACGGGTGACCGTTCGTGTGCACACCGCTCCAAGTAACCTTAAGCTCCTTGAAGGGGTTCTTAGCGTGTTCATCCAAAACCTTCCTAACAGCCTCCTCGGGATTCACAGCCGACCACCACAACCCAGAAAACGAGGGAGAAACATAGGTTTCCCCCTCAAACAAATTTAAACAGACATTTAAAACAACATTGAAGAGAAAATTAAGGGGAACCATTAAACCCCCACCTTCAATCTTAGCCTATGCCCTTTAAACGTCCATTTAAACCCGAGTCAATTGGGCACCATTGACTGGAATGAAGCCTCAAGAAGCGAAACAGTATATATAACTCCCTAACCACAGTTAGAAACGGGGACTAACCCATGAATGAAAAATGGTTTGTGGTAAACACCTGGCAGACGAGGCTAAGACCGCAAATATTCTGGGATGGATACTATCCGACACAGGTCGAATTGCAGAAAATTATCAACAAGGTCTCAGAACTAAAAGTGAAGTTTGCATTACCAAAGTACTTTTCAGCACTTTCACTACCAAGATATTACTGTATAGTGTTTCGAGATGATGAAGACATTGAAATAGTGGATATCGTAGGTGTCAAGGCAGACTTGACACCAACAAAATGGAGTTACCAGTTTGGCTATTGGCACCCATACTGTCAAGTGTTGGTCCTTGATTCTCTAAAACAATTGGAGTTAGAGCTACTAGAGAAAGAAAAAGAAGAGGTAAAGACCCCAGCTTAACCCCCTTCTTTTTCTTTTTGGCCTAGGCCCGTGAGGGGAAGTCCCTCACGGGGGGCCCGATGGAAGCGGGCAGGAGGTGAGAGGCATGGGTTGTTGGAAGGGTGTTGCAGAAATAGACGTTAAGGTTGAGGTAGTAACGCTTTGTCACCACGACATTGCATGGCTAGGGCTAAGCGGAGAGCCGTTTTGTGACGAGTGCGGTGCAAGACTTCAGGAGGGCGACTTCGAGGTGACCGTGAAGGGCATCACGATCTACCTCTGCAAGGACTGCTTCCTGAACACCTTCGGCAATGTGAAGTTGCAGGACAAGTACTTCGACACATGTGGTTGACGGGTGTTGCAGAGCATGTCTGCAAGCATTAGCGTTGACAGGGAGGTCGTCGACTTTCTTCTTCACAGGGCTTTTGGAGAGCTTCAACTTAAGGTTCTCCAGTTGTTCAAGCGCTACGACATCGTGACGCCGACGATACTAGTGGAGCAAGGTCTTTTCAGTCATGCCAAAGCGAGAAAAATAGCGCTAGCGGTTCAAGCATTAGAACGATTAATGTATCAGGGACTCATAGAGCGCTTTGCTGAGGGCCACTACCGCTTAACTCCACTAGGCAAGAAGATCGTCTCCCTTCTTTAACCTCTTTTCTTTACCTTACCTCTTTACTTAAACTAGGCGAAACCCCTAACTTAGGGTTTTACCCAATTAACTTTTTTGGGGCGTTAGCTTAATGGTTAAGGCGGTTGTCAGGTGGACTCACCTCGGTCATGGTTATTGCTTTGATGAGAGGGTTAAGCCTGACGCCAACTATAGGTGTAGCCCAGATGAAACCCTTATTGATCACGCCTTAAACGAGGTTAATAGGGAGTATGCTCGTGGAGACATAACCGAGGAGGAGGCAATAGACAAGGCGATTAAAAAGCTTGAAGGGATCGGCTTTAAGGTCTTGGATAAATGGGATGACAAGTTTCTAGTTGAAGCCGAGCCGTGCAAGCGGTATTACTGCGTCACTTGGAGCGTCAGGGATCAAGACGTACCGGCAATACACCCAAAGGTCATAGTGACCGAGGCTCCATGCCCGGATTCGGCTAGGACGGCCAAGGCTGTGTGCGACGAAATCCATTGGGGCAGGGATCTAATCGAGAAGATGGAGGAGGAGCTGTCAAGCGAGGAGCTACGAGAAATAGATAGGCTATTGGATGTTTGGGAGGACGGCCACGCCGAAGCCCAGCTAGACGTGAATCCCTATACGGGGGAAATCAAGCTTGAAGACTTGAGGATAACCGATAAGTGGGCCTGCACCTCAATAATGGAGAAGCATCCATGGGAGCTCACGGACAAGGATATAGAGAAATGCATAGAAAAAGTAAACAAGGTAAGAGAGAAAATAAGGAAGTTAACCAAGTGAGAGGTGCGACCATGTCCGATGATGTTAAGCAGAGGTGCTACGCTATCCCCACGGTGGCCGTATGCATAACTGACGACAAGGCATTTGTGCGTTACGAGGAGAGGCCCGGCAAACTATACGTCAGGGAGATACCCAAGGAGAAGGGCGAGGAACTAATGAGGAAGATGAGGGAGGTTGGAGCGTCATTCACGGGAACTCTAAGCGAAGTCCTAAAATACATGGAGAAGGTCAGGGAAATAAGAAGAGAAGTCGAGAAGTTGATCAAGCCATAAAAGCTACGGTTTGACCTTCGTGTCGACGAATATTAGTCCACAGTCATAGCAGAGGAAGAGAAGCCTCATTATGTTGCCGTCGTCCTCAATTAAGCTTAGGAACTTGACCCTCCTATGCCTGCAACTCATTTCTTCGTCAGCTCCTCAATTATCCTCTTCTCGATCTTCCTTAAAGTCCCTATGAAGCCCTCAAAGCTATTGGCGTTGCTCTTCAGGTAGAGGCGATAGAGCTTAAGGAAGAACTCGGGGTCCTTAAGGGCTCGCCTCAAAACCACATCGACGATGCTCTCCTCCATCACGCAACGCCCCTAAACTCTTCACCTTTCGCGGTCAATTGTAATTGTTATGTCCCTTATCTTCATGCCCTTTGCAAGGTTCTCCAAATCGTATGTATGCACGGTGTCGGCAGATATGACTTCGCTTTCATATGAAACCGTCACCGTAATCTTAAGGGGGAAAGCATTGTTCTTAATCGTCAGCCTAACCATCACGCTACACCCCTAAACTCGAATGATGGCGATTCAATTGGGATACGCCTCTGAACCTCAATGAACCTCCTGCCCTCGGCGTCGAAATCCACTTTAATTATGACGTCTATGTACCTTAAGAGGGCTTGGTTAATCCTTATCCTCTCGCCACGCTTAAAATCAGCCCCAAGATGAGTTATTATTATCGAAGTGCCAAAATTCCTGCAAAGCCTTATCAACCTGTCCTGATATTGAGCGTTAAGCAAAGCGAGCCTCGGATTCCCAATGCCGACCCTATCAATCAAGTGGCCCACCAATCCGCTTAAGCTGTCAATTATGACCGTGTCGGCGGTAGTCGTCCTCATGAGGTGCATTGCCTGCTCAAAAGACTTCACGGGCTTATATATTAGATCTAGCTTGAGCTTCTTGGCAAGCTCTTGAATCGGATAATTCTGATCTGAATCAAGGTAAAGCGTTTTGCCAAGGTACTTGCAGAGGTGAAGGGTCAAAGTTGTTTTGCCACTCCATGAAGGGCCGTAGAGCACGACTTTTTTACCCTTAACTTCTTGAGTCAAAGACTCGATTGAAGACATTTTAACCTCCTCACCCTTGGGGGCAAGATCCTCCTCCTTTCCTGTTACCTCCTTAGTCTCCTTCCTAGCAAAATCCTCAATGCTCATTCCTTAATCACCTCAAACCTCTTTACCTCAAACAACCCGAATTCGGGTCTATAGTCTCCTAGGCCAATCCACTTGCCGGCGTCCTCAAGTATCTTTTTGAAGGCATCCCTAAGGATTACTGTGGGATCTTTGTTTACTACCCTATACTTCAACATCCATTTATCAAACCTCGGTCTAGCTCTCATGATTCTTTGTCCTTGCACTACAACTGGTCTGTAATCGACGACCCACTTAGCTATTTGATTGGTCTCCGGGTCCAGTATGGGTATGTAGAAGGGCTCTATATCTATGCCAGCCCTAATCATGGCTGCAAAAGTGGATTTACGACCTTTAACTCTATAGTTCCTACCGGCATCCCTGAGACAGGCCTTAACATTAATCGCTGGAATGCATGGTTTACCGTCTGGGTCGCGGTAGAGATACATTTCAGCCTCTTGTTGTGGAGAGAAGTGCTCTCCCCTTCTCCTAGTCGGGACATCACCGAGCCCTACTGGAGCGTGAACTAACAGCGGTCTAACTCCTACTATTTCTACTTCATAGGTTTCCATGGCGGCAACCACCTCTGACACTTAGGGCACTTCTTGGGGTTCTCGACCCGTGCAACCCACTCATACCCACAATACGGACACCTCTTAACCACACCCATACCACCACCAACAATAATAACACCAACAAATTTATAAACCTGTCGAAAGACTAAAGTAACGACATGGCAAGGCGTGGCACGGCGAGGCGAGACGAGGCGAGACGGGGCATGGCATGACAGGGCGAGGCGCGACGAGGCGAGGCTTGGCTTGGCGCGCCCCGGCAAGGCATGGCTTGGCAAGGCTTTACAACCTTTAACCCCTTTTTCTCATAAGAACCATTGAAGTCAAGCCTAAGACCAACCAAAGACCAAAACCACGAGCCTTGTGGTACTACCTTTTAATATAAAAATAGGAGTTAAAAGGAGCGTCACTTGACCTCGATTTTCAATGGCTTGATCCAGCTTAGTTGCGCTCCACAGTATGGGCATCTCGGTACTTCCGCTCTTAGGATGTCTAGCGCCGCATTCATCCAATGCGTATACCTCCTCCTCTTCTTGCTGGTAATCTTGACGACTATGCTCTTAGCTTTAACGTCGTAGTCAATTATGGCGACAACCCCACCACAATTATGGCAGACATAGGTGATCGGCATATCTACCAAGCCTCATGCTCAAGCTTAAGGCATAAAGGCAGATATTGACAAGACTGGCAACGATGATCAATAACCACGTCGGGCAGAATCCCTTCTTCGATCGTGAGCTTGTACTTGTCTATCACCGCTTTTAGGATTTCCTCGAAGACGCCGTCAAACTTGAATGGGTAGTGGCGATCCCTATAGCTCAAAATCATGATCACGGGCTTACCGTATTTAGCCTTGAGGAGGTAGGCGTAAGCCATCGCTTGAACGAGGTGGTGAGGATAGACTGGGGCCACGATACCCATAAGGTAGTAGTCTCTTCGCGGCGCCTTAGAGCTCTTGATCTCCTCAATGACGACTTTATCATCCAAAACCGCATAAACATCAGGCTTACCAATCAACCTAACACCATTAACCTCAGCCTCCAATAATTGCTCTTTGACTCCTTCCGCTCCAATGCGCTTCATGAAGTGATATACTTTGCCAAGGAACATCCGAAACCTTCGACTTAACGGAGGCTTAATGGGGCAATAATGATCAAAAAATGGGAGCCTAGCACAATAAACAAAACGGCTTAAATCCGTAGCCCTAACCACGAGCATTCCTTTCGACCTCCCTCATCACGAGCTTCTCCCTGATTATGTTCATCAATTTGATCTTTGCTTGGCGTATCTGCTCGTAGAGCTCATTTGAGACATCTGGATCCCTAAGTACCTTGGCTAGGGCTAGGTCTATCAGGTTCATCGCTTTCTCCAAGTAACCTACAGCCCTCCTAACCCTCCTTATCTCCTCGTCGTAATCCCTAGACAAGGCTCCTCTCACCCCTATCCCTAAGCCTCAAGCCCTTGAAGTAGTACTCATTGAACCTCTTGACCTCCCTAAATCCAAGGCTTCTCAACGTTGCATAGAAGGCGGTCTTGGACATCACGGGCTTGCCTCTCCTCTTAGCCCACATCTCATATGACGAGTATAGCAACTTCCTGTTCTCCGATGCGTTTGGATCCCTTTCGCATTCCTCATCTATCCATTGGTTCACCGGGTTCATGCTTGAAAGCAACAGCTCGCGCTTCTCCTCTACATCCATGTCGTGCCTATACCTGACGTGGCCATCGGGCATCAAGTTGTATGAGCACCAAAGCATGAAGTGTATTATCTGCTCCCTCTCAGCCAAAACATCCCTTACGACCGCCTCTATTGACCTTGGCTCGCCCACCTTCTCTTCAGTGGTCTCAATTATGTATATCCTGTCTAGGAGGGCCTCCTCGACGTGATGGAATAGTGGAAGCTCGTTTAACAGGAATATCAGCTTGAGGTAGTTTGGCCCGTAAACCGCATTGCGATACTTCTTCTCGAACCTCAGGGTTGCATCTCCCGTAAGCCTGTTCAACCTTGCTATGCCCTTCTTATCGACGAATACGTATGATCCCTCGGTCGATATGTTGACGAGCTTCCCCATTAAATCCCAGTTAAACCTGCTCTCCACCAGGTCCTCCAGGCTTGAGGTGCTGCAAACCCCTTTAAGCGTCCTCACTAGGACTTCGGCGAAGGTCGACTTGCCGACTCCTGGGGGCCCAATGACGAAGAATATCCTCCTCAAGACCGATGGTATCAATATCGAGCCCAGCATCTCCAAGCAGCGATTGAAGTTCTCCCCTGGAAAAAGCCTCTTAATTAACGACAGGAACTTTGGGCATTGGGCCTCCCAGAAGCTTAAATCCAGTTTGGGCAACATGTCTATGATCCCTAGGTCTAAGTTGCAGTCTATCCAGTAGGTGAAGTAGGGGGGGCTGTCGGTTAGGGGCCACCACCGCCAAGTGGACATGTCCAGGATTGCGTTTTGAAACGGCAACAGCATGGGTGGATTGCAGTCCTCCCTAACGATGATTGTTTTAGCCCTTGAGCGCAGGACCTCCTCCAAGAAGCTTGCCAAGCCCTTCTTCTTGACGTCGAACAATCCAACTATCTCATCGGTTATGGCCTCGTAGACCACCAGGTGAGAGTGATTTACGAGGAATAGGTCTCCGCTCATCGTCTTGGCAAACCTCAATCCTATCCTCTCTATGCAATCCACCATTACCTGAACTATCTCCTCGGGCTTGGCCTTGTCAAGGACGAACTCGGCTATCGGCACTTGTTCATCGCTCTTCTCAAGGGGCTTAAGCCTCCTGGCCACGGTCGGCATCTCCATTAGCTTCGATATCAGCCAAGCCTTGAACTTCGGCTTCATGGTCGCCAGGAAATCCATTTTCTCGTGGGGCTTCAAGGTTTTATCCGCCAGCACATCCATTGCCATCCTGAAGTGATCCAGGAACTCCAGGTCTATCAGGCCGCCGAGCGCCCTAAGCACATCTATTGGCCTCTCGCCTATCTCATCGGCTATCCTCTCTATCATCGCGTTGTCCAGCTTTGAAAGCTCATCCCTAGTTATCCTCTTGGAGCCCGAGGGCCCCTTGAGAGTGATCGCTTCCCCATCTATCTCTATGACGGGCAAGGCGACACCACCTAAAGCTTCATCAGCTTCTCGCTGAGATCCCTAAGTTGCAAAGCGACGTCACGAATGACCTTGCGCCACTCCTCGTTTCCACTCAAGTGGGCCTTCAACAGCATCCTTATGACCTCATCGTAGTTCCTAGCCTTAAGCGCAACCTTAAGCGAAGTCAACCGCTCCCAAGTCTCCTCTGAAACCGCAATCGCCTTCACGGCGACACCTCCAAGACAAATTGAGTTTTAAAGGGATTTATAAATTTTTAATGTAAAAGGTGGCCCCAAACCCGTAGATAAGGCGATTTGATGATCATGAGTGATGTAGAGAGAGTAGAGAGAGGGGAGTTTGCCCCAATTTTTTACATTAAAAATTTATAAGGGGCTTTCAAATCTAATTTAACGGGCTCTATAAAAGCTTTTCGGGG
>Ga0190311_1000358_pt1 | contig 14609 bp, 18 predicted proteins | sample 48700789_MG_FD_165037 | JGI IMG/M metagenome (GOLD analysis project Ga0190311, IMG submission 165037) | Hydrothermal vent sediment bacterial communities from Southern Trench, Guaymas Basin, Mexico - 4870-07-8-9_MG | ecosystem: Environmental > Aquatic > Marine > Hydrothermal vents > Sediment ...
TGTAACCTAACGCTTAATGGTGGGCCCGGCGGGATTTGAACCCGCGACACACAGGGCTTAGGAGGCCCCGGCGCTTTCAGGACTCGCAGACTCACCACATCATCCAACCAATCCTGGCTACGCTACGGGCCCGATCCTGCTTCTCAGAGTATATCCATTGAATTACTATAGTTAAAAATTTTCTGCTTTTTAAAATCACTTTCTTACGGACACGCAGAGGACGCCAATGGGAGTACTTTCTAGCTTCCTCAGAATTCGGGAGGCAACATAAAAACCGTAGAGAGCAATAAAGCCCCACAAATATTAATAAGCATAGACCCGAGAACAACCATACCCAAAGCAAATCACATAATTTAAAAACACACAATATAAACAAGATATGCTAGGACTAAACAAAACCCTTAAAAACCCACTAACATAATAAACATAGGATAATATAGACAAACCCAAACATGCTAACCAGAACAAACAAAAACCCAAAAAACCAAAAACAAGGAGGAGGGGTGGAGTAGCGGTAGCTCGCAGGCATGGCAAGCCTGAGGCCGCGGGTTCGAGTCCCGCCCCCTCCATCATTAAGCGTTAGGTTACATCTGTGTTTAAAGTATTCTTGCGAGGGGGTTGATGATTTAGGGTAGATTATTTAGGTTTTATTTCCTTTCTATGTTTTTGTGGTGTGTTATTGGTTGTGGTTTTCCTAGTGCGTGTTGATGTGTTTTTGGTCTGATAGAAGTTTTGTCTTGCTGGCGGATTATGGTTAGCAAATTAAATTGTGTTTTGTGAATTTTATGGTTATATGGGTAGGAACTTGTGGTTTGGTGATTGGTTTTTGTAGTTTGGTGTTTTTTATCTTATTTGTAGCTTATGTGTGCTGGTGGTCTTATTAGGTGGCTGTGGTGGCTGGGGGTAGTGGTTTGACTTTGAGGAGAATTGCGCAGATTGTGAAGCGGGAGAAGAGGAAGCATGATTTTGTTGTTGCTCTTTTTCAGATGTACTTGGAGGGGGCGGGTGTGCCTAGGAGTAGTTTGTTGGTTATGGAGGAGTATAAGGGGCTGCAACCGGATATAGTGTGGGTTCATAATGGTTTTCCTGTTGTTGTTTTTGAGGTTATGGATCCTGATGTGAATATTCGTGATCCTTCGGTGAGGAAGCGTTTTGAGAATTTGCTTATCTTGCATTATGTGCGTATTCTTCGGCCCTGGTATGTTGTTCTTACGGATGGTATCTCGTTGTATATATATGATTACCAGTTTGCTTTGGTCTATGCTGTTGAGGATTTGGAGTCTATTAGTTCTGAGGAGGAGCATAGGATAAGAAAAATTCTGTTCTTGGAGTAGGTATCTGCTATGCAGGGGTCGTATGAAGATATTCTCCAAGCTTTCGTGGAGCTATACAATCAGCTGGAAAGCCTGACCGACAAGAAGATTTTACTGATGCAGTTTGTTGATCAGGTAGAACAAATAAAGTGGAGGGGTCTGCCCCTTATCGTGGAGAGGATCAGCGAAGACATACTGATGGAGGAGAGATCGGGGCTGATATATGCTATACTTGCCAGGATTTTTGCGAAGGAGTTCCCGGATAAAGCTAGGAAATTAGCTGAGGAGGTCGATGCTAATGTTAATGTTTTGTTTGAGTGGGAGTTCGACGCGGCAATAGCGTATGCCTTGCTCTGTGAAGGGTTCTTCGAAGTTGGGGACCTAGAAAATGCGAAGAAGTATTTGGATCTCAGTGTGAAATACGCACTTAAAATACCGGATAGGTCTGATCGGTCTATAGCATTGGCGAGGATAATACCTAAGATATATGAGCTCTATGGTTTCGAAGCGACGATGGGCTACTTGGAGAAGATCACATATGAGGTCAAGCGGTCTGAGGCTATAGTGAATCTGATAAGGGTTGCGATGGGGAGGGATGGTATCATCGATATTAAGATGCTTTTACCTTATGTCCCAAAGGAGAAGAGGTCATACATAATCTCTGAGTGGTTTCTCGCGATAGCTAAGAGGTCTCCTCAGCGTGCAGTAGAGTATGTTAGGCAGCTGACCCAATACATAAAGGCCGATTCATCTGGGATAGATCATCTTAGGACTCTAGTGAACCTGCTCCATATATACCTAATGGGGGATGGTGCTCTTAGCAATCCAGAGATATCAGAGTTGTACAACAGAATAAAATCGCTGACATTTCAGAATCTCCATAAGAGGGAGTTCATAGCAATTGTGTTCGATCTAGTGGATATCCTCCTGAAGTTCAAACTCAAAAATGAAGCACAAAAACTTCTTAGTGAAATGCGTAGTTATATGTCTAATGATGATCCATCGTCAGAAATATTCGCGTTCAACAAGTTATCAAAAATCTATGCTAAGTACGGATATTTTAACGATGTAAACCTATTTATACATAACTGTTTAGAGTTGCTTGGAAGCATCGAGACGGCTGTTAGAACACCCCTCATTGTTGAGTCTCTTTCCAGCATTCTGTATGTGATAAATGAGTTTCCACCCGAGGTACCAGTCTCCTTGGCCGAGAACTATGCTAGGAGAATAAGACCTATTGAAGTGACAGAGGTAAAGATAAAGCTCTTCAAGGAGAACTTAGCATATCTACGTGAGGCCTACAAAGATATGAGCATAGACAAAGCAATAAACGAGGTAATCCGCGAGTTCCGTATGTTCAATATAAATGAGCTTGAGGCAAAAGCAAAAAACATATTGATGAGTCTCCTAGAGAAGAGGGATGGTAGCTACGTCCTTAATTACATACTTAAATATGCCTACGAGATAAATATACCCGAGGCGAAGAGGCTTGAAATCCTTGAGCTCTTAGGATCGGCGGCATCAGCTCTTCTCAAGCAGGATATTGAGAGAGCCAAAGAATATGTTGAGTTGACTATCCGCGAATTTGAAAGAAGAAAAGTGTCTCTTCTCCCGATACTGCTCCGATACTTGGGAGAATATCTGCTTATGATGCTTCCCTAGACTGGTCAAAATATTTTCTACTCACTGTTTCTACGATCTCCCATAGTACATCAAATTCAAGCTTATATTTTCTATAGAAGTATTTGATTATTTGCTCTAAGTCCTTCCTAAGATATTCGGATGCTTCTGGATGGCTTGTTGGAAGCCATTGTGGCCAGTCGATGATCCAGATTTCCTCCGTTTCCTCATTTACAAGTACATTGTATTCGCTAAGATCACAATGTACGATTCCTCCCACATAATAAGCTTTGATGATCTCCTCGATAGTATTCCTAAATATGGAAAGAGGGTTCCTAAGCCGAACTTTATGGAGCTCCCTACCCGGGACGTAGTCCATAAGGATCATATGGTATGCCCAGATCAGAGGTTTCGGTACAGCGACGCCTATGCCCCATAGGGTGCTCAGAACGTGGAATTCTCGCTTTGCAGCTTTGATGCTCATAGCGAACCAGCTTCCAGCTTCAACATGATATACTGGTCGGGCGCTTCGGACTTTCTTAAAACTCGTTCTGCCCAGCCTATAGGCTTTAATGATATATGGGGACCCATCAGCACCATAGCATACGTATATGTCCGCCTCTTTCCCCACGTCTATTCTATGGGAAACACTTTGTAGCTCAACAAAGTTTCTAAGCTTTCTGAGGGCAAGAAGATCTAATCCCCACCGAGAAAGTCTGTACCCCTCATAGCCCTTCTCCTTAGCGACGACGAGTCCCAGATCAATGAGATGTTGGAGGATTTTGCGTGCCACGCTTGACTTCATTTTAAGTTTCACTGCTAACACGTCAATGGGAACATATTGATATCTTGGTAATGATTGAAGCAGAATCTTAAGTATTCGGATGTGTTTTGGTCTAAGCCTAGGCAAAAGCTCGATGACATTCCTAAGCATGCAAGACACCATAGTGTGCAGATGTGTTAAGCGATTTTGCTTTCTACAGAATTAACTACAGATTGTTATGTAAAATTCGCAACAACCTCCGTAATGGCTTCTTATCATCGGCTATGTATACTGAGTGCTAAATGAGGAATAATATGCGGTGTTAGACCCACAAATAAATTTGGAATCTGGCCGACTGATTACCGGAGGCGCCTGTATATAAATACAGCCATTCCGATAAGGATAACTTCAATAATTGTTGCCCAGAGCAACACCGGTATCTCAAAATTCGGCTTCACCCAAAATAGATGCGATTTAATGATGTACCGAGTATTTTCGGCTGCTGCACCTGTTAAGAATTTGGTTGTCACAGCTAGCGATAGGTTATATCTTGCTGGCTGCAAATTTATCTTCACAACTATTTCCTCTGAGAACTGTTGATTTGGATCTATGGTGACATTCTTATCAAATTTTTGATTATATACTCTCTCCACATTTCTAAGCTTACCGTATCGCTCCTCAACACGCCAAATACTGATGTTGAAGCTGAGTATCTTTAGTGTAGAAGACCCGTTGTTCCAAACAACAACTTGTATGGTGAGTTCTTCGCCTTGGCGATATACGTCTTTTAACGGAGAACTTCCCACAACAACTTCGATAGAGTGTAGTGTTGGCATAAATATCAAAGAAAGAAGCAGTGTGATGCTGATAAATCTAGTTATTCTGTTTGTCTGCCTCATAGCGACCGCCTAGTTGTCGGAACAATATAAGTAATTAAACCTCTTATTACCAATTAGTTTTTGGGTCTTAAAATTGAGTATAGAGTTAGCATACAAACTATACTTTGAGGGCAAAGCCGAGGCAGCAAAGAAGATAGTTAGAAGGATTATTGAGAGAAGCGATAACCCCAAAGCGTTATTCCTATATGCGCTGATATGCTATCAGGACGGAGAATTAAATGAAGCTTTCGAAGCACTGGAAAGAGCAATAAGTGTTGACTCAACTCTCTTTGAGGCTTGGATATTGCGGGCTAAAATTCTCCGGAAAATGAAGAGGTATTCGGAGGCAATAGAATCGCTCGATAAAGCATATGAATTGCGGCTAAGCGAGGAGGACTATGAGGACTATGAGATCCTTATCCTGAAAGCTGAGATACTCCTAGAGATGGGCCGTGTTGATCTGGCAAGAAGGGAAATTGAGAAGGCGAAGAAGATAAACCCGTTTGATGAGGATATCCTAATATTGGAGCAGCACATGTGTTCTTAGGTGGAAATATTGGAGCTATACTTCGTGACTGGTAATAAACATAAGTTCGAAGAAGTAAAGGCTCTGATAAGCAAGCTCGAGCCAAGCATACAACTGAAGCCACTTAGCGGTGTAAGGAAGCTGGAGATCCAGGCAAGCGCTCTAGAAAAGATTGCTCTCTTCGCAGCGGAGGATCTAAGTAGGAAAGTTGGAGTTAATTTCTTTATCGAGGATGCAGGCCTATTTATAGATGCTCTTAGGGGGTTCCCAGGGCCATATTCGCGTTATGTTTATGAAACAATAGGATGTGAGGGCATTCTCAAACTTATGGAGGGTGTAAGCGATAGGAATGCAGAATTCCGAAGCGTCATAGCGCTTAGCTTTGGGGGAATAATAAAGATATTTAGGGGGGTTGTCAGAGGAACAATAAGCACCGATATGAGAGGCGAATATGGTTTTGGTTTCGACCCAATATTTATCCCAGAGGGCAGTGATAAGACTTTTGCTGAGATGAAAACAGAAGAAAAAAACAGGGTCAGCCATAGAGCAAGATCTGTTAGATCAATGATAGAATTCATAAGAACAATCATGCGATAAGAGCCTTTTTCTCTTCTTCAGTCGCCTCACGTGCAGTTCCATAGCCAACAAAGATTATTTTATCTGGGTTTAGTGCTCTTATAATCTCAACCCTATGCGTCACTAATATCAATGTTATCCCAGCACTCCTAGCCAGATCAGAAAGCTTCTTTGCAATTCTCATGGCTGTGAGCCTATCTAAATGCGATGCGAATTCGTCTATTAGAAGAAGATTAGGCTTATCTGCGAGTAGACTTGCGAGTTTGGCTCTCTCTTTCTGCCCAGTTGAGAGCTCAGAGAATTTTGCTCTGAAAAGAACAGCGTCGCTTAACCCTGTCCTATTGAGAATTTCCACTGCTAGGCTATCATCCTTAGTTTTTCTGTAGATGTTCTCAAGTACGGATTCATCACCAAACTCGGGCTCTATCTCGTTTGGTAGCATTATTGATGCACGAACATTGTCTGGAACAACAATGCTCCCAGTGGTAGGTTTAAACTTAGGGTCATCAATCTTTTTAGCGGCGCCATATATTAGTCTAAGGAGGGTTGTTTTCCCAGCGCCAGAAGCACCGACGACCACGACGATCTCACCGGGATTTATAACTATGTTGACATTTCTCAGGACTAGTCTCTGAATTTTTCTCTCCCGAACACCAAACGCCTCAAGAACCCTTCTAACATGCGGATCAATGTCTCTCAATGTGAGGATGTTCTCATAGATCTTACCTACGTTCCTCAGAATTATCGGACCAGATAACATATCCATCTTACCATACTTGGACACACAGAGTCTCCCACCATGCTTCTTAGCAATCGGATCAGTTCTTAGGAATTCATCGATGATTTTTTTAGCCTCATCCGTTAGGGGATAGTATAGTACTGGTCTCCCTCCTGCGGTGTCCCAGAGATATTTGAAGCCAACCTTTTCGAAGAAGGGGTTATACCGAGCCATCATAGCTATTGTTTCCACCAAATGTTTTCTTTTTCGCATCTCCGGTATCCTCCTGCTTGCAATCCACTCAATGGCCACTCTGACAGCCATTTGTCCAATGCCATCAGATCTATAGTCAGGATGCACAACAACTCTAGAAATCCTGGCAGCAGCTGTGTTTGTGGATTTGAGGGATACCCACTTCGCTTCTTCCCAGAGCTTAGAGCGTGCGATGGGCCTACTATACATTTTTCGGAGCTCTATGAGTTTTTCTCTATAGATCATTTCAGGCCAAAATGTTGGCTGAAACCATTCTTTGGGAAAAATTTTCTCACGTATATTCCTCACGATTTTTCCATCGGGTAGTCTTCGATGCATGAGGGGAATTGGTGGGTCAACTCTCACATAGCCTACTATCCTTGGTTCGAAAGGCTCTCTCTTCACAAGTTCTATTACCAAAAATCTCGACGCTGGTGTTGAGCCTCGGATCTCAAATATACGCACATACTTATCAGTCCTACACTTAGGACAAATAGGTTTTGTGTTGCTCCTTATCAAAAAATTGCATTTCTCACAGCGCCAAATGGCAACAATAACCTTCTTGGAGGCATAGTGGTATTGTTCAAGTTCTGCTATCGCTTCAAAATCTGACTCATACACGGCTTCGCGTGCATGTAGATGATATGAATAAATGGTTTTTCCCGTTACGGCATCTGCTCTTGGCAACACAACTTCTTTGCTGAAGACTGGCCAAACGGGTATGAGCTCCCCATCCACAACCTTATATAACTCGTAGTCGTCGAAATCAAAATATTTCTGTCCCTCCTTAGGCTTCTTCTTGATTATTACTTCCACCTCGTTTCCTTCGACGAACCACTGTGCTATTGTACCCGACATATAAAACTTATAAACATCGGCTCCTATGAGAACTTCTAGGATTCCGAACCATCTATGCTTAAATCGTGGAGCTGCAGCTCCTACCACAACTCCCCGATATTTCTCTTTGATCTTAAGCATTAATATACACCCAGTCTGGCACTAGTAAGAAATTTCACTAAAAACTGTTAGACTCGATCCAAGAAAAAATAGCTTAGCTATGTGATCTGTGAAACTATCGTATCATAGTCAGCGATAAATGCTAACTTGCCTCTTTGATATACCCAGTTTGCTCTACTTATCTCGAACTCAGCAAATACGCTCTTATCACAATTTCTGGCAATTCTGCGAGCTAGGCGGGGAGAGAGAACCATTTTTGTTCGTTGGTTTATTAGGGTAAGTATCTTATTGTTTGCGACCACCAAGGAGTAATCTCCTAGTAGTGAAGAAAGAGGTAGGATCTTGTCCAGATGGATCCTTTCTAAGGTTCCCTCTGGCGTCGTTCTGTAAATAGACTTCCCTTTGCTGTGAATGAAATAGAAAGTTTGAGTGTCAAACAGGTATATTCTCTGAGAGCTTAGATAGCTACGGATTAGGCTGAAATCCAATGGGCATACGCCACGCATAATAGTGTTGTTCTTAATGATTGTTCCTGCGAAATATCCTTTTCTAATAAGATATGTGTCTTCATCAATTTCCTCATAGTCGCCTAGGATTGCCAGTGCCTCTTCTAGACCCCCAGTAGTACCTAGTAGTGCTTCCACTTGGCTGAGGATTAGCCAAGCGAGTCTTGCTATTGTAAATACATCGTATTGATGCTCTATGGGGACCCCAGGCATGATTTCGATAGTCTGGGGCTTAATGATAATTGAGGTGGGATCAAACCTGCGTTTGATGAGGTATTCGCCATCCATGGAGTATATAGCAACGATTCTATGTAGGGGGTATAGGGTGTCATGGTTCAGGTACTGGAAGTATTCGCCATGGAACCTTAGATAATTAAACGGCACATCCCAATATTCGTTGCCCTGTCGCTTAAATATGACTCTGTACTCAGCGGGGTCTAGATTATCGTCGTAGACTATTCTCGCTATTATGGATCTGATAGTCATCAGTATCACAGGTTTCTCCAAGGTAATTCTTAAGATGCTGTTTTAATTTGGTTAAGGTCTCTTTTTCACTAGGTGAGTGGAGTGTCTAAGCTTGTTGAATCAGCAATAATTGAGATACTTAAAAAAGTTAGAGACCCCGAACTTAATGGCAATGTGGTTGAGCTAGGCCTTATAAGAAGTATCAACATTGATAATAATAGGAAAATCGTCGAGATCAAATGGATACCAACATCCCCGATATGCCCCCTAGTACTAGTTATATCTGCTGTGATGCGATACGTCATATTGAAGAAATTAGAGATGGGAGAATGGGATGTGAGAATTATGGTTGATGAATCCGTACCCACAGCATCCTTTTGGAACTCTCAGCTATCAGACCCCTCTAATCTAGACAAAATAATTGTGAGGCTTCGAGATACAGGTCAAATAAACTATTTTATATCTGAATAAAGCTTCACACTATCCCCTATTGATGGGGTGGTGGACTTGAAAAGGAGATACGAAAGAATAACTAACGTTCAACTACTAGCACTAATAAAACTTCTCAAAAAGAAAGCGAGGGAACATAAGGCTAGGATATGGAGGTATGTTGCAGAGCTACTCGAAAAACCTAAGCGTCTCAGACCTCAAGTGAATATCTCAAAGATAAATAGATATACTCAACCTGGCGACATAGTAGTGGTTCCAGGGAAGGTTCTTGGGGCAGGTATACTCAAACACAAGGTTCATGTGGCTGCATTCTCGTTCAGCGAGACAGCTAAAAAGAAGATATTGGATGCTGGGGGCAGAGTCATGAACATTGAAGAGCTTGTAAATGAGAATCCCAAGGGATCAAATGTTAAAATAATAGTGTAGGTGAGGGATATGGAGACTATATATATTGATGCCACAAATCATCGTGTGGGGCGTCTAGCAACTAGAGTAGCAAAGATGCTTCTTGAAAATAAAAATGTAGTTATCCTCAACGCCGAAAAAGCCGTCTTCCTTGGCGAATTCAAGAAAGTTGTCCAGAAGTGGAAAGATTGGATGGAGATAAGGACCCTAACAAACCCACGTCGCGGCCCATTCCATCATACTCGCCCAGATTTATTCCTAAAACGTAGAATAAGGGGGATGCTGCCATCATACTGGAAGCACAAGAGGTCTAGGATCGTGTTCAGGAGACTCAAGGTTTATATGGGGATCCCTGAGCAATTCAAAAATGTACCAAAACAAGTGATTGAAGACGCTATGATAGACCCCGCATCTGGGAAATACAAATTTGTCTACCTCAAAGACCTATGTAAGGAGCTTGGCTGGACTCCTAGGAGAGAGCCAACCTAACAATCAAAATGATGATCTACTAACAAGGTTTTTGTGTAGCCCTGATGTTTTTTAGAAGTCTTCGCAGACGGTGTGTACTTCATGATGAGGATAGTGTTCTGGGGGGATTCGCATATACCATATAGGGCGGAAAGACTCCCAATATCCTTCATTAAGTTCTTGAAGGAGAAGAAGCCAGACATTATGGTTGTTACAGGAGACTTGGTTATATACAGCGTTTTGGAATCTGTAAGGAAATTTGTAGCCGAGATTTTCGCTGTTAGGGGTAATATGGACGAAGGAAGGGCAGCAAAGCTCCCAATAGTAGTGGATTTTGAGGTTGAGGGCCTCAAATTTTCAGTGTTTCATGGACACGGAATATATCCACGTGGTGATCCTCAGCAACTCTACCATATCGCCAAAAAAAGAGCAGCAAAATTTTTAATTACTGGACACACACACTCTCCAGCGATAACCGAGTTTAAGGACATAGTGATTCTCAATCCTGGAAGTGTCTGTGGCGTGTGGGGAGGGGGAGGAGGCTATGGACTCCCTACTTGGGGTGAAATAATCGTCGATAATAATAAGTGCCATGTAGTTATTTATGAATTCACTGAAGGGGCGGTAAGCATATATGAGCAAAGATGTTTCCAACTATGATCTCGTAGTAGTGCTGATTAGTCGCGCAATAGAACTAGCTAAGAAAGGACTAATCGATGAAGCTATACATACACTTAATAAAGCCGTAGAACTTGCAGACGCCATTGAAGACATCCCAAATAAATTTTCAACCTTTCTCCAACTGGCTAGGGCATATACGTTTGTTGGGGACAAAGAGAAGGCAAGAGAACTTCTAGAGTCGATCAACGAGGAACTAGGGGAGAAAGTATCCCCAGAATATACTCTGTACCGCCTGATCATAAGGATCGAGAAGATAAGACTAAAAGTGGAGTATCCATCGGACCTCAAAAAAGAGCTAGAAGATATCCGTCATAGATTCGAGGATCTAATAAGTGGAAGCGGGGGCAACAGAGATGTCTTACGATACTACTTGGCGTTCATTATAATCATATGGGCACCAGAAATGGCTGAAATCGACATAGAATATGTAGAGAAGACTTTGAGGGAAATAGTTGAGCATCATAAGTGTTTACAGTCAGACCCGCAGTATGCGGAGTTGCTTACTTTGCTAGCGGAGATTCATGTGAAGATGGGCAAAGAGGAGCAAGCCTTGGAAGAATTGAAGGAGGCGTTAAGAATATATGGTGGTAATGCTTCCTATTCGGGTGAAGCGATTAGGGATATACTATTATTTGCAAGAAAATACTTACCTACTAAATATGGCGAAATTCTAAACTATCTCCGAGATAATACTTCCGCTTCTAGTGGGTGAATCTATTGGCGGTACTGAAGAAGCAGATAGTTAGCGACAGGGTTGAGATAGGCCCCCCATACGTAACGCGATATGAATACGCAACGCTAGTTGCTGTTCTCGCTGTCCAAATAGCGTATGGAGCCCCAATACTTCTTTCTCAGGAGGAATTAAAAGAAATTGAGGCTACAAACCCCATCGAAATCGCGAAGCTAGAAATTAAGAAGAAAAGAGTCCCTCTCACAATCCTCAGATACTTGCCTACGGGCGAGTATCAATTGGTTCCTCTTACCTGGCTTGAAATTTACGAGGAATAATCTCATGTTTTTATTTCCTAATATGTTATGATGAGAGTTGTCTTGCTAGGGGTGCTACGATGAAACTGAATCAGAAGATATCATCGCAACCACGGAAAGTACGTAAGAGGCTTTACAATCTTCCTCATCATCGCAGGCTCAAAATGATGGTTGCTCCACTAACAAAGGAAGCTAGGGAGCGCTACGGAGTGAAGAGAATGCCCATAAGGAGGGGAGATACGGTCATAATAAGGAAAGGTAGATTTAAAGGGGTCGTCGGTAAGGTGATAGAGCTTATCCCAGAAAAATTTAGGATCTATGTTGAAGGTGCGACACTTAGACGGGCAGGAGGATCAATAGCGTACTATCCTATATATGCATGGAACGTCGCAATCGTTGAGCTAGATCTATCCGATCCGAAAAGAAGAGAGATCCTAGAGAGGAAAAAGGGTAGCATTAAATTGGAGGAATCAGTGTCTGAAACCAGCGAGGGTGGTGAGGTGGAGAGCAAATGACGAAACTGGGTGGAGCGAGGCATCTCAAAAGGTTAGCTGCTCCCAGAGTATTCCCCATACCTCGTAAAAGGCCTCATGGAAAATATACTATTAGACCGTCACCAGGCCCGCATCCTATGGATCGGTCTGTGCCTATAGCGATAATTCTTAGAGATGTTCTAGGATTCGCGAAGACTCTTAGAGAGGCACGAAAAATATTGGCCCAGAGGCTTGTATGTGTCGATGGGCGCGTTATCACGGATTATAAATTCCCAGTCGGAATAATGGATGTACTTTACGTTAAGAAGATGGAAAAATATTGGCGTGTTCTTCCTATCCGGAGAAAATTGCTTCTCTATGAGATAACCCCAGAAGAGGCAAAGATAAAAATAGTGAGGATAATAGGCAAGAGATATGTGAAGAATGGGTGGATACAACTAAACCTTGAGGATGGCCGAAACATACTATTCAAAGTTAGCAGTGATGATGAGAGAAGAGAAATACTCCAAAAATACAAGACTTGGGACTCTCTAAAAATATCGATACCAGAGCAGAGAATACTAGATCATTTCAAGTTGGAGGAGGGATCCTACGGGCTTCTGATCGGAGGAACACACGCAGGTAGCCACGGCACAATAACTAAGATTTCTAAACAGCTTATGAGAAAGTATGATACCGTGACGATAAAGACGCCTCTCGAGGAGTATCTCTCCACAAGTCTCCAATATGTCTTAGTTATCGGAAGGGAGAAACCCGAGATATCGTTGCCGTCGATTAAGGGTGAGAATCGATGAGTAGGAGAAGAAGAACTAGTCGCAGAGAAAAAAAGAAAGATGTGTCGGGTCTCGCACCGACACTTAAGGACGTATTGGATGCTCTGCTAACAAAATACAAGGACAGATATCCAAATCCAAACCTTGTTCCCAAACTCGAAAAAGTAACAATAAATTATTCGGGGGGCCCAGACCAAATAAAACTCGAGAGAGCACGCAAGATCCTCGAAGGGGTCTTTGGAAGAAAAGTAGCTCAGGTTCGTGCTCGAAAAACAATACATACATGGGGAATAAGAAGGGGAAGGCCGCATGGCTGGAAAATAACATTTCGGGGCGAAGAGGCATACCAGTGGCTTAAACGGCTACTTAAAGTTGTTGACTACACGATTTATGAGGATCAAATAGATCCATATGGAAACTTCTCTTTTGGGGTGAAGGAGCATATAGACATACCAGGAGTAAAATATGTCCCAGAGCTTGGAACAATAGGCTTTGATGTATCAGTAACATTCTATAGAAACGGCTATCGTGTGTCTTGGAGACGCCTCAGGAAAAGTAAGATCCCCACGAGACATAGGCTTACAAAAGAGGATGTGATATTATTCCTCAAAGAGATGGGCGTTACAGTAAAGCCGGGATCAAGGCCTAAGGAGGAGTAGAAATACTGAAAAACAGAATCTATAATAGCTTTACTACTTCAATACCACTCTCTTTCTTACCATCAACCATTCTGACATAGGCGACATCAGCGTATCTACCGATCAGAACATTGCGTCTAGCAACGCTCTTGAGCGTTCTAACAATAAGTTTCTTTCCCTCATCGAAAGTTATGTCGGGCTTGTATTCCTTCTCCAGAAGTCCGTATGCTACTTCCGCCGATATGCCAGATGCTATATAGTCGTCCTCCAGCACAGAACCTAGGGGGTCCAAATCAAACAGTTTAGTCTCTTCAGCTGCTCGGTGCGAAGGAACCATTCGATCTCCCTGAATATGTACTGTATATCGGGGACATGTCCAGAGAAGCAGGTAATGATACGGCCATTGAAGATCTTTATCAAGCTACCCTTCTCGGACATTATTAGGGGTCCATAAAGTTCGCGTTTAGATGAGCCAACAATAATAAAGTCCTTCCCTCGGATTCCTATGCTCAGAGCTGATACTAGACCAGGAGATATTGATGCCAAAACCTTCACCTCAGGATAGACGAATGAGGATTAACACTGGCTATAATAACCACAATCTTGATACTTCTTAAATTCTACTGATAAAGAGGTGTGATCATTGTATTTAAAGCCTATACCTCCCAGTGAGATCCGAGAAGTACTATCCGATGCGAAGAAAGTACTTAGAAATGAGGAACAGATCCTCAGCATAGAAGGGGAGGAGGTGTTCTTCGTAGGCGACATCCACGGGGACCTAGTCTCAGCAACAAAAATCTTCAAACTCATACAGCGAACAAAGGCAAAATTTGTCTTTCTCGGCGACTACGTTGACAGGGGTAGGTACAGTGTAGAAGTAGCCGTAGGGCTGCTGAGGCTGAAAATAAAGGAGCCCGAACGAATAACACTGTTAAGAGGGAATCACGAGACAACACTAGCTAACGAAGCATATGGTTTTCTCAGCGAGCTATACAGCAAATATCATGCACACGCGCAGATGCTATACAAAGAATTCAACGAAACATTTGCGCAGATGCCAATAGTCGCAATAGTAAATTCAGAGATAATATGTATGCATGGGGGAATACCAAAAGACGCAACACTAAAAGAAATAGGAG
>Ga0190311_1000360_pt1 | contig 14474 bp, 25 predicted proteins | sample 48700789_MG_FD_165037 | JGI IMG/M metagenome (GOLD analysis project Ga0190311, IMG submission 165037) | Hydrothermal vent sediment bacterial communities from Southern Trench, Guaymas Basin, Mexico - 4870-07-8-9_MG | ecosystem: Environmental > Aquatic > Marine > Hydrothermal vents > Sediment ...
GCTAAAGCATATACTAATAGAGTCTGGTATGACGAATGGAATTGGGAGTGGAAGACCAATGGGGTTTGGAAGGTATGACCTAATAGAGTTCAAAAGAGTTATTAATGTCTCTTCCTCTTAATTTTTTAATAGTTGGAGCGAAGTGATATGAGGTGAAGTGATGCACAGCAAGTGTTTGTATTACGTAGAATAAAGTATTGTTATGTAAGGCAAGAGTTGAAGTCTTGTCTGGTTGAGTGGTGTAGGAGTTTTGGTGATATGAGGTGAGGTTAATTTTTTAATAGTTAGAGCCAAGTGATATGAGGTCGAGTAATGCAGGAGTTTTAGTGATATGAAGTGAGGTGGCGCAAGAGTTAGGGCGTGGTGTAGTAGCGTATTGTTGGGCAAGAGTTGGTGCGTGGTGTGGCTGGGTTACATAAGGCAAGGCAAGAGTTTGGGTATTATACGGTAGGGTTTAGTGTGGCTCTGTTTGGCAAGGGTTATAGTATTGTGATATACAGTCAAGCATGAGTTAGGGTAGTATGAAGTAGAATACTGTCCTGTATAGCATGAGTTAGCAAGAAAAATAAAAGAAAGAATGGGTTACCCTTCTTTTTCATCTCTTGCCAATGCTATTCCCATGCTACTTGCCAATCCTATCAACCAACCTATAAGTCCTAATGGTGTGTTCACTGACAATATTGTCTTTGCTACTTCTCCAAGTATGTAGAAAGTAAATCCCAATGCGTTTCCATATGCGAATGCTGTAGCTATTTTCTTACCTAGAGCTGCCATGTCTTACCTTTTTCTTTCCCTTCTTATAACCCTTTCTTTCACTTATGTCAGAAAGTATAACTTCTAGAACTTTTGACACTATCCATCTCCTAAACTTTCTATTCCTCCAAAGTACATATGCGACACCTATTGATATTGTCCAGCTTATAATATTAAAAACTAACCACCAAAAGAGAGCACTAAGCCAATCCATAAATGTTATAACCTCAGGACATATTAATATATTTTCAGGGGGTGAAGAATGTCATGGATGCATTATCTTTTCTTGGTCCTCTTCCTCCTGCTGTGCTTGTTACTTATCTGTTTGCCAAATGGTATGTAGGGAAAACAATAAATGGTATAAGAGAGGATATAAGAGAGATAAAGAGCAGGATAATGAGACTTGAAGACAAAATAGGAGACATTGATGAAATTAAGGGTGAGCTAAAAGTTATTCATGAGCTTGTAATGAAAATATTGAACAGTGGTAGAAAATGAGCATAGTGGAAGAAATAAGAGCAAAGTATAGGGTTCTTAGAGAGATAAATGGTTGGCAATTTGGGTATTGTGACATTGCTTGTGCTGATATTCTAAAATATTACCCTCATTTAATTCCAGTCAAGATGTACTTAAAGAATAGCAAAGATGAAAGATTGTGGCACATGATTCTTTACGATCCCATAACACAAAACATCATAGATCCTACTTCAGATCAATTTGGTATTGAGAAATGGTTGTTTAGAAGTATAGAAGAATGGGTTGATGAGTATAAAAGGAGGGGATGGATACCCTATTGTGCCCAGATAGTGATAAAAAAGAAACATTAATAATAGGCTTCCTTTACATAATATGGATCTACTTAAAGAAGTGGATTATCAGACTTGGAGGAAAGCAATGATTGATCTAATAGAGAAACAGACACAACTAATCGAAGCATACGCCCTTATCAAAAAACTTATTGAGCATAAGCTTGAAGAACCTTATAGATCTTGGGCTCTTGAAGTTCTTAACAAGTATCTAAAACAAGCATTCACAGCAAAGTTAGAAAACATTCTTTATATAATAGAAACAGATCTAAATCCAGATAACTATAAGTACTACATAGATCTAAGAGATTTCAAGCCAGTAGCAATATACATACCTCCTACCTTTAAGAAGATAATAGAAAAAGGTGAATCATATGAGAACGATAGGTGTATCTAAGCTTGTTTACATTTTGTTTTATAATAGCCTAGACAGATTCTACATTAGAAAACCAGGTCCAAATGGCATATACTATCATAGAAGATGGGGATTTGACCAAGATAAAATAAGAGTGGAGTTTTTCTATAAGTACAATGGGGAAATATGGAGAATTGTTGGAAAACCAGATCAGGTAAGGTTTGAGAATGGAAGCATGGTAATTGCAGAGCTAAAAACAATTAGAAGAGAAACAAGTAGAGACATAATGGGAATGATTGGATATGCACAAGTAAACATTTATGCATATGGACTTGCTAAAAACTTTGTACCAATAATAGAGGTATATGTATTTAACATTGAGAAGGATAAAGAACCTCAATTATGGATAAGGAGGAAAGCAGATTTACAGTATGCTGAGAGTCTCATTAAGAAGGCATTGGATAGAATTTTGAGAGAAGAAAAAGAAAGAGAAAGTTTGCTTAAATCTATTAAGCTCTTTTGATTTTTCTTTTTTATAGCTCAGTTCCTGCAATATATTCCCTAACTATTTCCAATCCTAACTCTCTAAGCTTACTTCTTATTGTGTCATAATCTCCGTTCTTAATTAAATCGTGTATTGTTGTAACATCTGTTTCTTCTAGCCAAAAGTATACTTCAATCCTTACTTCCTGTTCTGTTCTGAAGAAAGTTATACAACCATGCTGTGGAACTCCTAATAGTCCAAAATTGCCATCAAATGCCTTGTTGAGTTCTACTACCCAATCTCTTGCTGTATAGTTTTTCTTATTCTCATCAGCAACTTTACATTCAAACACATATGCCTTTGCCATAATTATAATATAGGATTAGTAGGGTATATAAATCGCTTGGATCTTAACATACATTGTTGCAGAGCTTGAATTTAAAACTTCTATAACTATGTTAGTATTGTGTTTTGTATTTATTACTCTCCACCCATAATATTTATTATTTGATTTATCATAAAGCCAACATCCGACATAGGGACTTGAGTTTGGAGTTGCTGGTGGATAAACTCCATCCATTACGCCCATAAAGTCATTTCCATTGATTGATTGTATTATTGTACCTCCATCTTTTATTCTAATTGATGCATAGCTTGGGGATATGCCAGAAATGAAGATTAAAAGCCACTTTAATACACCTCTACCATTGTAGACTGTAAAAGTTCCACTACTTCCGCCCCCAATACCAACAATACCTGAAGTATAAATCTTATTCTGCTTTACGTCTTCCCATGGTCTGACTATTAAGTAATTGTTTTTGTCCGTTCTAGCCGTTACCCATGCACTTTCTTCCTCATCATAAAAGTGTGGCTTTGTATAGCACAATCCAAGTGAATCAACTCTAAGAGGATAAATATTACCATCAGTATGGGTATAATCCCAGCCAAATGCAATTCTTCTATTATCTTCTGCTGGAATGACTGCATAAACATTTGTTAAATATCCAGTTCCTCCAGAAACCTTACAATATATCCTTATCCTGTTAAAGTCTGGGTAACCCCAATATGCTATAAATCCTTTTCTCCATGTTCTGACCGCACTTGAGGATGTTGTACTCCATTCATATAATACATGTCCTCCTCTATCCGTTACTTTACAATACACCGTGTTTGTACCATCTCCTTTTATCTCAGTAGAAACTCCTACCCAGCCAAACATTAAGCCGTGAAGGTTACAATAAGTTATTTCTGTGTAACTTGTATTTGTAAAGCTGTAATCAGTCCAATCCGACCAAAATACATCTGATGTATTTGCTACATATACGTCTCCTTTCTTTCCACCCAAATAATTGAAGTATCTTGAATAGTAGTCCTTTATCGGGTATAGATTAGAGTTAAGAGTGTTTGTTGTAACAGTAGAACTTGTAAACCATGATGGAAAGTTTTGTACACCTACCTTAAACCTATCGTTGGAAGAATCGTAAGCAATGCTTTTAGTTATTTTCATATGTTGAGTCCCATCACTATCAACCTTTATAGGAACTAAATTCACTTCATTATACATTCCGTAATTGAGAGAAATTGGCAGGTCACAAACAGATCTTGCATGAGCACTCGTAATGTATCCAGTACCTCCAGAAACCTTTGCTTGTATGTAAACGAATCTCCAGTCAGTGAACTTTCTCCTTACTGGGAAGTGGAAGTATAAAGCAACACTAGTAGAGCTTGTTGTCCATTTCTCACCAACAACAACACCATCAACAGTTACTCTAACATAAACTGTGTTTGTTCCATCACCATGCGTCCAAGCCCATACTCCAAATTGTGTAACTCCATATTCTGAACCCCACTCCCTAATTTTGAAGTAAGTAATTGTTTGATAATCTGTGTTTGTAAAGCTATAGTCTGTTGTATCATTCCATACTTCATTAAACTGTCTTTGATCAATTATTCCTCCTTTTCCAGTACTCTCAGTATACCATCTATAACCAGAATCTCTTGGAAGAACAACAAGATTGTGATATAGATTTGTTGCTTTGAAGCTTAGATTGTCTGTTTTGGATTTAATGCCACTTAATGTTGATTCAGTAGCCAATCCTACCGCATCATTCTGAATACTTACTTTATACCAATCATTTGTAGAATCGTAAGCTATGGATGATTTAGCAATCCTTGTATGGACTGTACCATCAGAATCGATTTTAATAGGATGGAAATAATCTTCTCCAACTTCTCCTGTCCATCCCTCAACAACATTTACCTTAACAAGCCTTGCTCTTGCGAAGTCTAAGTATCCTGTACCACCACTAACTTTACCCTCAACATAGAAAAGGTCATCCCAGTGAATCATTCCCTTATAGCTTGTTCTTTTCTCTATATGCACATAATCGCTTGATGTTGTAGAGAATTCAATTAGAGTACCTTTCCATGCAGACCTAAATCTTATGTAGACTGTATTTGACCCATCTCCTTTTACCTTTACACTAAAGTATATTCCAAATGTTCTTGGGAATGATAAGTGTGGAAACAATATGTGGAAATGAGTTAATTCCGTATAATCTGTTGATGTGAAGCTTCTATCTGTATCATCAATCCAATGATCATAAGCTGAATCTGTTGAGTATAAGCATGCACCTTTTCCTGTAACAGGTTGAACTGCTATACTTCTCAAATTCTTCAATAAAGTATCTTCACTTGCCCTTGTACTTAGAGCAACATCGATATTACTTTTAATATCACTTAAAGTATTCTCCGTTGCAATACCTGCAGTATTTTCAGCAATATTTACATTTACATTGTTATTAGCACTAAGAGGACTTACAATCTTAACATTGTCAGTATCACATTTTGTAATTTTAGAATCTATTGAGCTTAGAGTTGATTCTTTTGCAAGACCTACAGAATCTGCTTTTATATCTACTGGAACAGTTCCAGAAATAGTGTCAATTGTACCCCCCGTGACATACACATTTTTAAGATCACTCACTTGAGAAGAAGGTAGAGGGTATTCGCTGGGGAAATTATTCACAGAGACCGTTCCTGAGATATCTGGCAAACTAGACACATCAACAGTTCCAGACTTTATAACATCTATAGTTCCTCCAGAAATACTTACAGTTCCTGAAATTGGAGGTATGGAACTAATGTCTACAGTCCCTGCTTTTAACAAATCAATTGTTCCTCCAGTAATTGATACAGTACCAGTTATGGGAGGTAAAGATGATACATCTACTGTTCCAGCCCTTATGAGATCTATAGTTCCCCCTATTAAGGACATTTTACCAGAACTTAAAACATCTATTGTTCCTCCTAATATTGATACAGATCCAGATATTGGAGGAATGGATGTTACTTCAACAGTTCCAGATTTTAACAAATCAATTGTTCCAGAAGCTATAACTGTACTTTGAGAACTTTCCCTTATTTCCTCCTTAACTTCATCTAACTTAGTAACAACTTTCCTAAGAGTAGTCTCCTGAGCTGGAATTTGTTCAGTAACTTCTCCTAACTTCTCTTTCTCCCAATAAGCCTCAGATTTATTCTCAGCCATACATTATCACTTTTGAGTTGAGATTTTATACAATACATATAGAAGTCCGAGGCATATAAGGATTAACCCAATTATAAGGATGAGAACAATTCTATCATCATACTTGTAGATGTAGACTATTTTGGGTTTTTCTTCAGAAGTAACCGTGAATGGTTCTGGATCTTTTGTCTCAAAATACTCTTCTGGATAAGCTCTTATTGCCACAAGTTATATACACCCCTATGGTAATATAAATATTATGCGATTGAGGAAGTATAGCCTTGCATCTATAGGACCAACAAGACAAGGAGAATTAGTTAGGTCTGGAGAGAGAAAAAGAATCTTCTACCTTAAGATACCTTCTGAGTTTGTTGCTTTCATAAACTACATGTCTAATACTTGGTTTCCAGATATTATACTTGAACTTTACATAGATGGATCATTTGAGGAAAGAATTGAAAGAAAGTATGACAGTAGAAGGATAGATCCACCTATAGTTGTCAAGAATAAGATAGAAGTATGGGCAAGAAACAACAGTGAGAATGACTATTTCATCGAGTTTGAGGTCGATGGAGTAGCAGTGTTGAGGAAGGATATAATGGAGTAGCAAAAAACTTATTAATGCTTCATAGTAACTTATGTTAGTAGTTGCGGTGTGATTTAGTACAATGGGGCGAAGTTTAGTGGGATATTATGAAATGTGCTCTAATATTTTCTTCTTTTTATAACGATAGGTAGGAATAGAGGTATCAAGAACAGAGCTGCCATGGTTCTTGCTGGAATATATCCAAGTATACTTATACCAAGTTCGCTCATAACATTTTCAATTCTATTAACAGCAGTATATTTAGCTGCACCTGCAAACACAAGACCAACAACTTTCTTGTCTTTTGTCAATAATAATGATCCACTATCTCCAGGTTCTGCCATTCTTGTCGTAATTATCTGATCTCCAAATATGGAGTAACCCCACGGGTAACCATAAACCTTAATCATTGCTCCAACATCCACAACTTCTCCTTCCGTAAGACAATTCATACCTTGCTTAATTACCTTCATTCCAACTGTAGCTGAGGATACACCAACAGCTCTACCAATATCAACAATTTTATCAGAAATTAAATCTGGCTTTAATGGTTCTACTACTGCAGCATCAACAGTATTAACACCATGAGGATCTATGGGGACGAAGTCTGCAAGTCTACCTACGGGTCTACCTCCATAGATCTTAGCAGGCTGGTATATAAGGTCTCCTATCTTAGCTCTGTTACAGAGTGCAACAACATGATTGTTAGATATCCATACCCTCTTACCTCTCCAGAATACCATACCACCTAATGTTCCAGGAGGACCATTCTTATGTGAGCATGATACACCTCCAGGAACAGGCTTATACTTCTTGATCATCTTTTCATATTTTGATGCAAGAGTTCTAAACTTTCCAGAAACTATTACCTTAGTCTCGTATCCAAAGATTTTTTCAGGAACTCTCCAAACATCAGCCCAACTCTCAACATAAACTCTTATCTCAGGATTCTTAAAGCTAACTCCAGCTATTCCTTTTTTAGCAAGTATTTCATACATTGCCATGAAGATTTCTTTTTTCTTCATACCTTCACCTTAATATCCTGAATTTAGGCATCAATGGAATTACAAGCTCGTAAGTTCCTTCCTCAAATACCTTGAATGTGTTATAACCCTCATAATCAGGATGTCTAACCCTTATACTATAGGCTCCAGCTGGTAAAGAAAGAAAAAGAACACCGTTAGGACTTGTTATGTATCTTCTGCCATTGATGTATACCTCTGCATAAGGAACGGGATCTTTGCTTATTGCATCTATTACCCTTATCGTTAGCCTCATATTGTTCTTTCTCCTCCAACGCTCAACTTAACTCCTGTTGTTGATGCTCTTGCAGAAACATTTGTTGAGAAGTAATATCCCTTAATGTCAGTTATAGTTCTCTCAGAACCTGCAGGAACTATTATTGTTAGTAGGTCTACTGTACCATCAGATATTGTGACTGTAATATCTGTAGTGCTTGAGTTTATTACATTAATTGTTCTTAGGAAGAATGTAGTCTCTGATGGAAGTGTCAATATTGTTGTTGCCGTAGTACCAACATCTACTAGCTCACTCCTTGTCTCTATAACATCTTTCAATTCTCTTGTTACAGGGTCCCACACCTTCATTCACATCACCCTCTCTTCTTGAATTCTATCTCAAGTTCAGGTATTTTTCCTGCTTTAAATGCTTCCTCTAACTTCTTTATCATTTCTGGGTCTTCTACTTCCTCTATTGTATACTTCATTCCATAGAAGACAAGCTTTGGTGTTATTGTAACATCTGATTCATTCTTGAAAACTACTGAAATAGTTCTGATAGGTGTTGTAACGAATGTTATTGCAGGATTAGGATTCTCTGCTGGAGATACTTCATAACTTATTTCAGCATCTGGAGCTCCCTTAACTCCAAACCTTGATTCAGAGCTTGGTTGATAGAATATTACCTTAATACCCTTATTCTTAATACCTACAGTGAATATGTAAATTTGATTTTTATCTGGTTTAAGAGCCTCTATATCTATCTTCCTTGTTGAGTCTCCAGAAGCTACTGGATCTCCAACATACTCGTAGTATAGGAAGTCTTTGCTAACTACATGATAGAACTTATCTCCTAACTTAAAGTAATAGCAAGGTTCTAACCATTTAAAGTTTCTAACAAAAAGCTCCTCCTTCATGTGTGTGTCACCTCCTTAAAAAATAAATTAAGGGAGAGTTATGCTCTTGCTGGTGGGTTTATAGTCTTACCTTTAGGCTCACATACTCTTCCTAATAGTACGAGCTTGACATCTCCTGCTGCTGTTGCATATATGCTTATTGTTAATGGTCTGTTTTGTCCAACTATGACAGGAACTCTTGCAACCTTGACTGGGTGTTCTTTGTTTAGTTCTGCATCCTCAATGTACCATCTGTCTATGACAGATGCTCCTGACTTGAACTCAATCATTGTTACAGGAACTGTACCAAGAACTCCTGCTCCATAAATTGCTATGAATTTCTGATCAGGGACTGTTATGTTGACATATGTTAGTGTTCCTGCAGCTCCAGCTGTAGTTTTCCACTCTGGAGTGGAGAATCCCATGTCAAGTGATGGATCTAAGTCCCTTGTTACAAGCTCTTCAGGTGCCAATCCAGTCTCTTTAGATGCTTGTTCTACTAGCAAGCTGTCTACATACTCTACTATGCTCTTTACGTCCTCAGGTTTGGAAGCAAGAGTACCCACGTCCATGAGAACATTCTTAAATCAGCATTTTATCTAAATATGTGAAACAAAAGGTGGTGCGAATGTATACTGTCTTTGATAGATCTGACCTTATAGATTGTGTAGCCAACCACTTCAAGGGTTTGAAGTATAATGTCACAACTATTTTTGATAGGAAAGAACCACCAGATGTTATAGTCTGGAAAAAGTCTGGAAACAGAATTGTTGAGAGACACATAATAGAGTGTGGAAGAGACATTAGGGATGTAATATATAGAATATTGCAAGATATGAGTTCTCCCAGACCTACATTAAAGGGAAATTATTGGATAGCAGTCCCCTTAAGCATGCAAGATGAAATACCATCCATAATATTCAGGTTTGGTATAAATGTGTTGTTCGTAGCTGATAGATTCTTGCATAAGAAGGAAACAACGTTCAAGCTTGAGAAGAAGTATGAGTATATCCACATAAGGGTTTGTAAGTCCACAAAGAAAGTATGGGATGACTTTGCAAAAACATTCAAAACAAATGAAGATGCACTATTATGGCTACTTAGGACTAAAATGATCTACAGGTTCATTAGACCAGTTATCGTGTAATTATGGTGGAACAAGTGCTCTAATTTTTGCAGCCTTAGCAGTGACAACACCCTTTGTGGGAGCTTGACCAGCTATTATTGCCCCCAAACCTATATTTGCTAATAGAACTATAATTAGATCTTTTGTTCTCCTCCAGTTTTCCTCTGGAGGTAATCCTGGTTTTGGTAAATTATCTGTTGCAGCTAATACAAGGAATGGAGATCCAACAGCCATTATCCAAAAAGCCTTCCTCCAATCCATCATACCACCCCCAACCTCTTAGCCATATCATATATCCCAAGTGCTACTGGAACTACTCCAACAATTTTTAGCCATCCCTTACCCCATGAGGATATTAGAGATCCTGCTATTATTAGGAAGAAGTCTCCTATGTATGGCTTTATTGTGTTTAGGAACCAATCTATGAAGTCTTTTATTGTATTCATTATATCCTCAGCAAGACCATAAGTTCTGGCGGTTTCTGAAAGAACTTTTGCAAGTTCTGCAGGAGATTCAAACTCTTCTGGTCTTAATCCCAACCTCCTTAATACTCTTGCAAGTTCTCTATATCTCGGATATCCCCATGCTTGTAACTTAGCTTCCCAAGTAACCATAAGAAACAGATAAAGCTTTGAGATTATAAATTAAGTGTTTCAAAAGTTAAACTTTCTTCCTAAGAAACTCGTAGAGGAGAATTATGTTCGAGACTATGCTAAGTATGGATATCCCAAGAATTATATATTTCCTTATCTTTTCCACGTCCATAACAAAAAATAAAAAAAGGTTTAGACATAAATTGCTTTCTTACCTCCTGTTCTTTCTACATAAACTACTTTTGTCTCTTTCTCTCCTGGATTGATTCCTATTGCGTGTGCTATTTCATCAATGATAATCATCCATCCTGCATCTTCCAAATAACCTTTGTAAGCATATGGTACGACATATTGATCAAGTGCTATTAATGCTCCACCTATTGCCAAGTTCTTCACACTAACTCCAAATATTTTGTAATCCCATGGAAGTTTCTTTGCCAACCACTTTATTACTTTACCTGCAAATAGACCAGCTGGTCTCCTGTAGTTGACCACGGTTAATCACCTCACCTTGTTAGTGCAGTTCTAATTCCAGCAGCAACTCCTCCAACAGTTATTCCTTTCTCTGCTGCAATTCTCTTAAGTATCTCGAGACCCTTTCTCTTTTCTCTTCTTCTTCTCAAGAGCTCTTCCTTACTTGTTGGTCCACCAAAGACTCCCATTCCTTTGTGTGGATATCTTACCATTACTTCATATGCTGGTGCAGGTATTCTTCTTCCATCAGGAAGTGTAACTGTTCCATACTTTCCTGTACAGTTTGTTTTAACCCATTCTCCAAATGTTATACATGACTTCAATTGAGCTGCTGAAAGTGCTCTTTTGTCAACTACCCAAGGTGGTGTCTTTCTAGGGAAGAACCTTTTCTTTGTTGCTGGGTGGTATCTAACAAACTGTATTGGTCTTGGATTAAAAAAGTCTACATACGCCATCCGTCACCACCTGAGAAATTATAGAAGGAACGTTATTAAAAAATATAATGTATAACAAGTTTCATTTGTTAAACAAAGGAAATAAAAAGGAGCTCAAACAAAGAAGAATGTGGATGCTGAGAGATTCATAAAGTTGTACAACATTCTTAGGAGAGTCCCATACTCCTACTTATTATGGCTTGCTCTTGAAATGAAATTAATCGAGTTTGTGAACTATAAGAAGAGAACACCTACCTTTAGAATTAGACCTAGACATAGAGATAATCCTTCAACAAAACAACTCATAGCAAGAATACTTTTTGGTGAGGCTGCTAAGGCTGCCATAGGTCTAAAAGCTAAGGTATTGCCAGATGGTAGGAAAGTATCTCCTGCAGCACTTGCCGTCAAGATTGCCTTTCAGAAATATTGGGATGAATTGAAGAAGAAGTATGAAGTTCCTAAGATAACTAAGGAGGAAAAGATTAGAAGAGCTGCATTAAGAGCTCTTATCAATGTTTTGCCCACTCTGGTACATACTTCTCCACCCGAATATAGACCTTTAATTTATCGCCTGGCTTCAAGGGTCCTAAAATCTCTAAGTCATCCTCAGTCAAAACAATCCATAAAGGCTCCTTAAGTTCTTCCTCCTTACTAAAGTATATCTGCTTATAAGTCTCAAGTATGCTCTTCTTACCAAAATAAATAACAATTGAATCTAAAGGTTGGACTCCTAACTTTTCAAGTTCTTCAGGAGTTATTTCAAAGTATAGTACTTGTGATTTTGGGTCAAGCTTTACTACCTTCTCCGTCATTATCCCCCCCAATATTGATCACCCCTGTTGGTGTAACTACTTCCTTTATTTCATATGTTATAAATTTCACATTGTCCATTTTTATTCCTTTATCCTCAAGAATCTTCCTTATCTCCTTGTCTATCAGAATGTAGTAACTACCAGATATCTTCCTCACATTGCCTGTCCCAACAACACCCATGTCAAAAGTGTTATTTATTGCATTTATGTAACTATGTGATACGAAGTAACCTGAGAATGTTCACAAGCGATTTTCCTTTCTTGTAACTGAGCTTCTTGTCAAGTAATATGTGCAAAATGGCACTTAGTCCTGCTTTTGGGTCAAAATCATGAGTTATAAGAGCTAAGAGAACACCATACTTATCATGGAGGAATCTTCTGTGGTTTTTAACAAAAAAAGCGGGAAAATCAAGTAATCTATGGACTTTCTTATACTTCTTACCAAGTATTACTTTGTCGATGAACTCATGTATTTTCCAAGGAGGCATGCTCCCTCCTTACTTATTTGCCAAAGCTCATTATAAAGTCTTTTGACTGTGTTATTAAGCCAGATCCTACCCTGTGGAGTATCAAATATTTCCTTCAGATCTGGTCTATTTTCAACAATTGTCTGATATACTTTTGGAACATCCGTTAGATATTCCTCTATTTCGTCCCAAAACCAAGCTATGCCTATCTTCGCAAAATCTCCTAACTTGTTGATGTAGTTAATTATTGGAGTTACTATGTCCTCATTCCTCTCCACTACTCTCTTCACTTCCTCCTTCTTCAGACTCTTCAGACTCAGTAGTAGGAGACTCTTCACTTTCTCCGCCAGTTTCTCCAACTCCACTGAACATCTCCTCCATAGCTTTTTCTATTTTTTCTTGTGTAGGAGTAGTTTCCTGTTTTGGTATAACAATTGCTCTTCTTTCTTCTGTCTCAGATCTTGGTATAACTAATGCCCTAGGTTGGGTAGGTGCTTGTTGTGTTATTGGCAACTCTCTCACGATTTTAGGTTGTGCCTCCACATACTTTTCCAAAACTGAGAATCCTCTCTTTAATAGTTCAAATGCTGCTTTTCCCCAATCAATCCTTCCTTCTGGAGTTACTGGAACTTTTTTCATCCCCAATTCTTCCGCATATTCCATCATTCTCTTTCTAAATTCCTCATACTTTCTTAACTGCTCCAATGCTACTTCGATTGGTTCTCCTCTTCTGTATCTTTGATATTGATCTTCCATATACTGCAATCTTCCAATTTCTGCCAAAACACTTTGCATTTTTTCATCAAATTTCTTTTCTATTTCCGCAATAGTTTTCTTGAGATCTTCTATCTCCTTCTTTCTCTCTTTTTTCTCTGTTTCGAATAGTAGCCTGTTATATTGGCTTTGCATTGTTTGAATGTTTGAAATTATTGTGTTTAGCATGTTTTGTTGTAAATTCATCATTTTTATCCAATCTTCTCCCTTATTTTGTCCCAATAATAAGGACATCATTTGCATCATGGTTTGTTGTTGCTGTGTTAATAGTGCTATTAGCAGGTTTGTGCTTTGTTGTTGTTGCTGTAATAACAATGGTAGTATTTTGTCCCAACTATCCTCCTTTTTACCTCCTGTATCAAACATTCTATAGGCTAATGCATAACCTAACAATTCCCTCATGCTCGGTGCAAAATCTCCCATTTTCTCAGCTAATTTAGTTAAAGCTTCGAGCTCGTCCTCCGCCATATCTCCAACCACCTTTTCCCCAAGTCTTTCGAGGAGAGCATCAACATCTTCCTCCTTTAAGCCTCTCAGGATTATATTTATCAATTGACTTCGAGTTATTCCCCTCTTCCTCGCCCAATCCCCCAATTTCTTTAAGATATCTGTCGAAATCTTCGCGAATCCCATAATTCTCACCCAAAAATATTAATCGAATAATTTCCTTGATTACAGCAGGATCAACGGGATTAAGGGCATGCATGCTTGTTATAGTCCTTAAAGCAAGGTTTAAGCGTGCGAAATGTTCAAGTTTAGGCTTCAGGAATATCAAAAGCATTTTAACAAGGTCTCTAAGCTTATAATACTTATCTTCCAGATCCTCGATGTAATCTCGCCAATCAAGGTAAAACTCTATGGCTCTATCAACAAGTTCTTTCACAGTAATTCCCATGTCCTGTGCTAAGCGTTCATAATTATCAACAACATGCTTTCCTACATCGAAAAGGTAAGTTATGCGTGCTCTTGCGAGATTTGACTCCTGAGCACTCAAACTTAGCAGAATTGTAGTAAATGCGTCCTTTCCTCCTCTTACAAGCTTTTTAGGAACTTCAGAAGGCTGTTCCTCTGGTTCTGGAATCATTTCTGGCGGGATCGGACTCTCCTCCTTCTTTTTTTCCTTTTTTTCTTTCTTAGGCTTATATTC
>Ga0190311_1000367_pt1 | contig 14220 bp, 18 predicted proteins | sample 48700789_MG_FD_165037 | JGI IMG/M metagenome (GOLD analysis project Ga0190311, IMG submission 165037) | Hydrothermal vent sediment bacterial communities from Southern Trench, Guaymas Basin, Mexico - 4870-07-8-9_MG | ecosystem: Environmental > Aquatic > Marine > Hydrothermal vents > Sediment ...
TATTCTTCAGGCAATCAAAAACTATGTTGGTGAGAGTGTGTTTTGGCAATATTATCATGACATAATGAGAAGAAATCTCATTCAGTATGTTGGAAGAGGGCTACGACACATGAATGACTGGGTAGAAGTGTGGTCACCAGATAAACTTGTGCATACATTTCTAAAGAAATACTGGAAGGGAAGGATTGTAGAGTGTGATATGACAAGGAAGTTTGAAAAATCAACCTTTGACGAAAACTTTTTATGCTCAAAGGACAAATATCTTGAATGTGAAGGGAGGTGGTGAAGCAAGGCGTATGATGCGAGGAAAATGAGGAAGGTCTTAAACCTCTTGAAGAAGGTGAAGGCTTTTCTTGCTGACAGGAGAGGATACAACGATATGGTGATGATGGCAACAGCAATCACCTCAACAGTCGTTGTTGCAATAATTGGTGTTTATATCTCCTCACAGATATACACCATAGCATCTCTTGACAGTTCTTCACCATTCAACACAGCGATGAACGCAGCGATAAGCATAATGAACACAACATTTCCACTGATTGTCGTGGTTGCTATTGCCATCATAGCAGGTGTGATAATGACTTACCTGCTGGGAGGTTTCGGTATTGGTGGTAGAAAGGAATGAGCAGTGAAACAGTAGAGGAGGAGTAAAATCCTCCTCACATTCACTTTATTTATGCGAAAGAAATGGCAAAGGGTGAGTTGGTAGAACTTGCAACTGCGATAGTTTCAGTTGTAGTCGTTTGTATTGTAGGTATCTACATTTCATCGCAAGTGTATCAGGCAACACCACCGATGCAGTATAATATCACAAAATCAGTTGTGAATGAAACATTCAACTCAAGTGAGTATGACACATGAGTTCAGTTAGCACATACGAATATAGTAAATGCATCAGAAACAGTGACAGATTTGAGTGGAGCAACGACATACACAAGAGGCGTTGATTATGAAATGAATTACACAGCAGGACAGATAAAAGTGCTTTCAACAGGAAGTATGAGTAACTACACTGACTACCTTATTTCATACAAATACACAACAAGAGAGACATCACCATTCAGCACAGCGATGTCATCAGCAACAAACATAATGAATGTGACGATACCGTTGTTAGTGGTGGTGGCGATTGCGATAATTGCAGGAGTGATAATGAGAGAAATTTTGGGAGGGTTTGGTGGAGCAAAGTGAAAGTAACTTCAATCCCTCCCATTATTTTTGCTTTTGATTCTCTCAACATCCTTCAACAACTCAAACGCTCTATTGTTTTCACCTCTTTTCACATCCTCCCACCAAACTTTTGGGTGATGAAAATGAGGGAGAGAAATTATGAGAGATTTATTGAGTTACTCACCCCTCCATCTGATGTAAAACTTTTATGCTACATTTTCCAACTTTATGAGTGGGGAATAAAGGAATTCACCAAAAAAGATTTGAATTTGTGTAAAAATCTGGAAATATGGTCAATAAAACACTCTCTCCAAAGATTACAAGAGAAAGGATTTGTGAGAGTAAGAGGTATTGCCAAGCAACCCAATAGCAAGATGTGGATGAAAGTTTATGAACTAAATGAGGAAAATGAGATTGTGCAGAAGTTACTTGAGTTGTTCAGAATTGTTGTAAATGGAGGTGAGAAAGTATGAAGAATGTATATGCAAAATATGTGAGAGCAAGACTTGAGCAAGGAAACTTGATTATTGAAGTATCAAAAGATGCATTTAAGGATGATGAAGCGAAGAAGGAGACAGTGAAGGAATTGAGGCAAGTCATAAAAACCTACTTCGGCTTGAGGTTCTTTATCCGCCTCTCAATAGTATATGCTCTCACAGCACTCTTCTGTGCATGCGTTGCATTAGCAATTGTTCTGGTGAAGTGAAATGAGAAAATGGCTTTTTGCTTTGTTTGGAGTTGCAGTTGTAGTGAAGTTAGCAATCCTCTCCATAACACAATTTCAGCAACCTTTAATTGTGATGGATGAAACACTCTACTTCCTTCAGGCAAAGGAGATTTGGACAAATCACACCTACATCCTTCACAACAAAACATTTGGTGCACAGTATCCACCACTCTACCCATTACTTCTCTCACCGCTCACAGTGATTGCAGATGTGAATTTGCAATATATGCTTGGATTGGCGGTGAATGCAATCATTTCCTCTCTCCTCATCTTTCCTGTGTATGAGATTGCAAGAATGTATTTGAATGAAAGGAAAGCATTTATCATCTCTGCAATCACAGCATTTGCACCAATCTCACTTACCTACTCATTTGTGTGGATGAGTGAGAACTTGTATTTCCTCCTCTTTGCTTATTCAGTGCTATGGATTTTGAGGAATGAGAGAGTGAAGGCAGGAATTGGTGTTGGATTGGCAACACTGACAAAGGTAATCGGACTTGCTCTTATACCATTCATGATTTGGAAGTTCAGGAAGCATTCAATAGTTCCAGTGATATTGGCATTATCACTTGCTTCAATTCATTTCCTCTTTTGCCTAACTGAAACAGGAGAAGCAACAGGCTATCACTACTCACCTCACTCACCTTCCTCACCATTCCTCATTCAGTTGTTTCTTGCATTTGTGTATTTGAGTTGTGCAACTGCCCCCTCACTTCTGAACTTTGATTTCAGAAAACATGCTGATATTATCGCTCTCGCAGCATCATATACGGTTTTAGTGGCATTTGCCTCACACCTTCCATCCACTCATGGAAGGTATTATGAGTGCTTAATTCCTATCCTGCTCATTCCTGCTTTTGATGAATTTGCAAGGACAAGAGCAAAGACAGTTGCCTTATGTGTTGTCGCATATCTCTTCTTCGCACTCCCTACGCTTATCCATGCTGATTTAGTGAATGCCTCGCTAACTCTTCCCATAATCCTCTCAACGACATTCACCCCTCTTATACTATTTGTGATTGCTTTTGCTTTGCTCTACGCCTACATTCTGACAAGGAGCGAGAAGAGAAGGTCTGTTGTTGCACTCTCACTTCTCACATTCATTTTGATTGGAAGTTCAGTAGCAAATCTCTACAATATGCACAAAATCTCAACACAGGAGAGGGAGTGTGTTGTGTTCAAGCAATTGAAACAGAATTCAGGTAAAGGTGTAGCATTCCTTGCGGACATGAGAGAATGGTGGGCAAACTACTGCCTATGCTGTTTCTATGCTCAACACTTCCTCCCCCTCACTTCCTCACCCACCACAAAGTATTTAATAGTGGAAAAGAAAGGAATTAATGAAGGGCAGAAACATATAGCAAGGCTGGAGAGGTGTGGTGAGGGAGATGAGGTGCTTATTGTAGAGGAAGTGAAATGATTTGTGAAGGGAGGTGATGAAAAATGAGATTGAAAAAGGAGCAGAGAGAGGAAATGAAGCAGAAGATTGTTGAGTTTCTGAAAAATGTGAATGGTCACATAGCATCAATTCCGATGCTCGCAAAAGTAATCAAAGCATCTCCACCAACAGCAAAGTCAATTGTTGGAGAGTTGGAAGTGGAGAAGAAAGTGAGAATTGTGAGATTGGGCAACGACTACATAGTGAAGTTGGAGAAAGGAGGTGAGTGAGTAAGAATGAGTGAGGAGTATTATGCACAGAAAGAAGGAGAAGGAGTAGAAGAAGAGCAAAAAGGTGTTGAAACAGAAGATTTTGATGAATTTGATACAGTAGCACCTGAAGGAAGATTACCGACACCACATATCAGAGCAGATGAGACACTCTTTGATAATGAATTTGTTCGCTTCCTTGATGCACTTCTGAAGGACAGCACAACAAGAGAAATTGCAGAATACATACTTCGCTCATCTCTTTCAATCACAGCAAAGGAGAAATTGATTTTGTATGCATACACACTTCTTCACAGAGAGTTTGCAATCACAAGATTGAGAGGGGAAAGAGATTTGCAACGCATTCTCATACAAAAGTCACTAATTGATGCTGACTTACCACTCGGACTGACAAAGTTTGACCTCACACCAGAATTCCATCATATCGTCGGATTAATCACAATCAAATTCCAAGCAAAGTTGTTGAGAAGTATGGATGGATTTGAGAGAATTGCACTCGTATCGCAGAGGCAAATTGTGGCAAGAGAGGAGTTGATGAGAATGGATGAGTATGAGTTGAGAGAGCGGTTGAGGAGGTATCCACAGAGGAGTTTTCTTGGTATTCTACCATTCTTCAAGAAGAGGTGATGTAGGGTGGGAACAAGAGTGATTTATGCAATATGTAATGATTGTGAGAGGAGAAAATGTCCAAAATGTAAGAAAGATGACTACATGTTTCCCATAGTGATAGAGTGGATGACAAAGGAGCAATTAATAGAGCATTTGAAGAAAACAAGATGTCCATGTTGTGGCTCTGGTAACTGGACTACAACAGATTATTCGGAGGTTTAAGAGGGGGTGAGGTGATATGATTATTGTTCCTGAATTCCTATTCTTTGGCTTCCTCCTCTGGGCGATAATTGCATCTATGGCTTTGGTGATGTTTGCACTTGCAATCAAAAGATATGCTCCTGAAGCATTCATCTTTTGGAGAGCAAGAAGGGAAGGAAAGCCTCTCGCTCTGGTGCATTATCCAGAGGGAATCGTCAGAGCATATATTCCAAGAGAGGAGAGGAGGTTAAATCCCTCTGTAACGAATTACTACTATGTTGGTGATGTTGGCATAAAGTTCAAAGGAACAAATGCAACACTTGAGAGATGGAATGGCAGAATTCCTGTTTTCCACTACTTTGTGAACATTCCAGAAGCAATTGCAACAAGAGAAGCAGTAGCATTCTCACAATTCAAGGACTATCTGAAGGAGCATGGGATTGATGTGAGTGGAATTGAGGATATTGCATTCTTTGTTATCTCTCGTTATGAGAAGTATCTGGGAAAGGGATTATCACAAGAAGAGGCGATGAGAAGAGCATTAAGTGATACAGGACTTGATAATGAGGAAATGGTGCAAAAGATGATTAATCTCCTTAAGTTCATAGAGAAGAACAGAGAGGAGATTGAGAAGATGAAAACAAAGACAGGGCAATTCACATATCAGGTAATAGCGAATGCAATTGATACAGTTTCAGCATACACATCTGCAAATGTTGCTCACACAAAAGCAGTGTTGGAGAGTGCAATAAGAGAGCAGTTAGGAAGTGAAGTGAAGGATTACATCAAGTATGGAATGCTAATATTTTTGGGTTGCTTAGGTTTGGGTGTGTTGTTCATTCTAACACACACATTTATGACATAGGAGGTGATACAAAATGACAAAGGTGATATGTGATATTTGTGGAAAGGAAATTGATAAGAGGGCAATCCACTTACACATGCGAGTGCATGAAAAGGAGAAGGGAGGAGAAGTGGAAGAAGGTGGAAAGATTTATGATTATCATGTCCTCTTTCCCGATTTGACATGCGTTGTAAGAGATGGAAGCGATGTATATGCAATGCCAGTTCTTGCGATACACATTTCTGCAAAAGGAGGATGGATGATTGTTTGTGACAAAAATGGAAAAGTAATGAGAAGTGAAGATGTGGATGGAGAGTGTTACATCTGTAATGGAAAGAAAGAGGCACAAAGGTTGATGAAATTACTGATGACTGCAAAAGAAGGAAGAGAAGTGAGAAGATTGTTTGCAAGAATTGTGGATAAACTATTACAGATTAGGAGAAGAAAGGTAGAGCAAAAAGAAGAGGTAGTGAGAGAGTTGAGTGAGGAGAGTGTAGCAGAGTTGGTCAGTGCTTTGAGAGAGTTTGCATCAAGAGCAAGGAAGGAAGGTGAGGAAGATGAATTTTAACGACTACTCTCCAACTCCTCTACCTTCTGAAGAGGAGAAGTATATCTCAAAACTCGCATATCCTCATCTCCTTTTCATTCAGATACAAAGAATTATGGATGCAATTAATGTCGGTGATGATGGCAAGGAGGAATTGGAAAACCTAAAAGCATTACTCAAACCCTCTTGGAGAGAGGAGATTGATGCAAAGATGGAAACATATGAAAAGAGGATGGAGAAGGAGATTGAGGAAGCAACGAAGGTAAAAGAGAAGGTCGGCATCACAACATACAGAGAAATGAAGAGATTGGCAAAAGTAAGATATGTGAGGAGATATGTGCAATATGTGATTGAGAAGTTGGATGAAGTTGGCTTGTTATTGATTGAAGAGCGGACAGTGTTAAGAGGAGGTGGAATAATAACATGAATGACAATCCTTTTGACAAGTGGAAACTCGTCTCACCTGAAGATGACAAATATGTTTTTGCATTTTCACGAATAATTACTGGTCGTCCAGATATGGTGGGTGGAGTAATTTACGGAATGCAGAGAAGTGGAAAGACGATGTATTCACTGCTTGTGATGTATGATATTTACAGAGATTGGGATATGGTATTGGATAATGTTTTCTTCAATCTGGAAGAGTTAATCAGTGCAATCAAGAATAGAGTGCTCAAAAACTTCTCAAAGGAGAAGCAGTTGAGGGTAATATGCTGGGATGATGCAGGTGTTCATGGGTCAAAGTATCTCTTTTTTAGGAGTAGGCAATTGACTGAATACCTACAAAATTTGTTTGATGTTGTTGGTATTGCAGTCAAAGCAATTCTCATTACAACTCCAAGTCCTGAAAATCTTTTGAAAGCAATCAGAGGTTATGAGTTTTATCGTGTGAAAATTGTAAAATTACAGGATGAGAATAGAGTTGCAATTGGATACAAATCTATGCTTCTTCCATCAGGAAAGATGGTAATCAGGCGTGTATTTGAGGATTATTATAATTTGCGAATTCCAAATGATGTGTATAACGAATATTTTGAGAGGAGGGAGCAATATCTGGAAGAGGCAATCACTGCACTTGAGGACTTTCTCAAGAAACCTGAAGAGGAGAAGAGGAGCAGAAGGAGAAGGAAGAGGGTGAAAGAGGAAGATGTTCTGAAGGAAGTTTGAAAAATCAACCCTTGACGAAAGGTTTATATTGCATGGATGCAAATTTAATAATATGAGTGAGAGAGAGGAGGTGAAATGCAGTGATTTTTGACTTTTTCAGAAACATAACAACAACATACTTTAAACCGCCTAAACCCACTATGGAGAGGTTAGAGCGGAGACAAGAGGAGTGGAGAAGGAAGTATATGCCTTATGCTACTTCTCCAACATCACCAAAACCTACTCCCTCCTCACTTCCGCCCCCTACACCAGCAAGAGTAGTTAAACCCCCTTCTCCACCAATAACACCTCCAAGAATTTCTCCACCTAAAATTCCAACTTTTCATGATATTATGGGATTATCACAGCAAATCAGAAGTGAGTTAAGGAGAGAGGGAGTGCCTGTGTGGTATTACACAGGAAGATTACAAGTGCCAACACCACAGAAGATTTGGAAAGGAATTCAATATATCACAGGATTTGCATCAAAACTTGCAGAAAGGGCGGAGAGGAAGTATGAGAGTGTTGTTGTGCAACCTGTTCTTGCAAAAGTTGCACCAGAGAAGTTTGCGAAAACTGAAGGAATAAGAGAATGGAGTGTAAGAAGACCAACAGAGCGAGGATTTGAGATAACAACATACAGGCAGAAAATTGAAGAGATAAAGCCAGCACCGCTTTCACCAGTAGAGCAAGTGAAGAGAGGTATTGTTGGTGGATTGTTAAGAACACCTATTGCACTCACAGGCATTCCTATTTTGAGGATGGGATTTAAGGGTATAGCAACACCTTCAGGACTAAAGAAGGAATTTATTGAAACTGGAGAATACATTAAAAAGCGTCCTTATGAGTTTGGTGCTGAAACTGCAACAACAATTCTTGCTCCTTATGCCTACAAGAAGTTGCCCGTGAGACCAACAATAAGTGTTGCGGAATTTCCGAGAGGAAGGATAGCATCACTTGGAATTGAGATAAAGAAATTGCATGGTGAAGCAACTTTTAAGCCTCTTGTGAGTTTTGCAGAGCCTCCTTTTGTGAGTAAAGCGGTAAGGAAAGTGTTTTATCCAAGATTTTTGCATCCTGAAGAGATTGCCATCACAACAGAAACAACAAGAGGACCAGCAGAGATTATGCTTCGTCCAAATGTAGCAACACCTGAAAGGCTCTTGAGATACTTCAGAAAAGGAGAGGTGTGGCATGCATCAGAAAGTCCATTCAAATCAGTTACAGAGGTGCTTGAGGGAACATCACCAACAAAGGGCTTGTATGTTGCACCGAAAGCATATCCTCGCTTCCTCAAAATAAGAGGAGTAGAGATTGGACTATTGAGGAAAAAGATTATTGCAGAGGGCAAAGCACCAACACTATACAAGATTAAAGTGAGAGGAGTGAAGTTGCCAAAGTTTGCAGAAGGAATGAGGCTCCCAAAAGAAGTGATGAAAGCAATTAGAGAAAGAGGTGCAAGAGGATTTCAGATAAAGAAGTTTGCCTCACTGAAGAGTTTCGTTGAGAGGAAAGCACCGAGAATTCATGCATACATCTCACCAGAGGCATTAGCAAAGATTAGGTGGAAAGGAAGGGTGCAAGTTGAGGCAGTCATTCCGCATGGTGCGATGCTTGTTGAGAAGATTTCCTCACGACTATTTCCAAAATACACAGTGTTCAAAGTTCCAGCGGTTGGTGGTGGATACGCCTATGTGAAAGTCCCAATCAGAGAGTTCTATGTTGGAAGACCAACACTGCTTCATAAACTCATTCCAAGAATTCCTGTGAAGCCAAAAGTTATTTCTGTGAGTAAAGCATCTGAACTATTGAGATTGGCAGAGAGGGGGAGTGGAGCATTCAAGCCAATATCACTTGGAATGCCAAAATGGAGAGGGGAAGTTTTGAGTATGGAAGCATACACACCACAAACACCATTTGAGCGAGGAATTGCACTTGAATACATGCAAAGAAAAGCACCATTTGAACTTGGAAAGATAGAGTGGGGCATAAAATCACAGCAAATTATTAAGGGCGTCAGGGCAAAACCTCGTGAGTTAGGAGATGTTATAAGGGATGTCGTGGAGAAGGAGCATAACCTTCCTGAAGGTGTTGGAGATGTCGTAATCAAGGAACTAAAGAGGGCAAAGGCAAGAGTATATGGCAGTGTAATGCAAGAAGCAATTGGAAGACAATTTGAGGTGAAGGCACTCCCACGCACACCACGAGATATTGATGTGCAAGTGAGAAATCCTGCTGAATTTGCGAGAAGAGTTGCTGAAGCAATAAACAAGAAGGCAGGAAGAGAAGTGGTGAAGGTGGAAGGTGAGACAGTTGTTGTAAAGTCATCAGGAGAGAAGTTATTTGACATCCATCCAATAGGATTTGGCGAAGTTTCAGCAGAGGGAGGAATTCTTGCAAGAGAGGGCGGATATTTGGCATATGGCTTCAAAACAGGCAAACTCATCAAGACAAAAGAGAAGATTTGGACAACAACACTCTCCGAGCAGGCGTTGAGGAAGTTGAGTGGAGCAGTGGAATTGAGAGCAACACCAGTGAAGTTTGGTGAGGTGCGAGGATACATAGCACCTGCACATGCAGGAAGAGTTAAGGACATCTTTGACTACTTCTTTGCAGGAAAAGCAACAGCAGAGCGATTGAGAATGCTTGGCAGGTATAGGAAGGCAAGTGAATTGGAGTTCAGACTAAACAGATGGATTGAGAGTTGGGGAGAAGGTGTTGCAGAGAAAGCGAGGAAAATGTGGGAGGAGGCACAGGAGCAAGGGAGGGTGAAAGTTGAACTCGGAACATTTGAAGGTATTGGTGTGAGAGAATTAATGAAGCCATCACCTGCAGTTGTAGGAAAATCAACTGCAATTTCAGCATCAGTATTTGCAGTGAAATCGCCATTCACTTCCTCCCTCCATACAACATCACCAGCAGTAAGGAGTGCCTTCACCTCACTTTCAAATGCTGTGAGGGGTTCGGGATTGATAAGTAGGAGTGTAAGTAGAGGAGTAAGTAGAAGCGTTGTGAGTTCTGTGACATCTCCCGCCCCAAGTCCTTCAGTTTCTCGCTCAACATCAACAAGGAAATCAACATCACCATTCACATCAATCTCCTCTTCTGTGTTTTCAGTATTCTCATCAACCTCTTCAGTTGTTTCACAGATGTCAAGAGGGAGTGTAAGCAGGAGTGAGTTTTCAAAGTTCTCAAGGAGTGTGAGTAAGGCAAGTAGAGGAGGAAAAAGCATAAGTTCAGCATTCTTCTCTCTCACTTCAAGAGCAGAATATCCAAAGTGGAAGAGGAGAAAAAGAAAGGAGTTTGAATTCAAAAAGATGTTGGAGGAAGGAGTGGCAAGCAAGTTCCTCAAAATCACTCCAATAGCCACTCCTGAAGAGTTGTTGAAAGGAGTATTGAGGAGGTGATGGAATGTGAAGGTGGAAATTCCTGACCGAGACATAAGCAAGGAGCAAGATGCTCTCAAATTTAGAGATGAGATTGTAATGACCTTCGCCATTCTGCAAAATCTCGCTCAACGACCCGACCTCACAAACCTTGAGAGGCAGGCACTTGGCTTTGCCTCATCCTTCCTATATCAAAGTGTTTATGGTGAGGAAATATCAGAGGTTGAAGAGGAGGAAGAAAGTGTGAGAGAAGAGGGGAGAGAGGGGGATATGGAGAAGGTGAGAAGTGTGCATGAGTTGGCACAGGTGAGGAGAGCAAATGCTAAACAATAAAGGACAGGCAGGTGAGATTACAGTATTTGTGATTTTGGTGTTCATGGTAGCATTTGCCTACATCTTCATCTCACCAATTGTGCAGAATATTAAAGATGTTGTTCCGACAATAGCAGATGCAACATCATGGACAAATGCACAGACACAAGCGATGAACTGGCTCTTCAGGGCGTGGTATGCATATCCCTTCTTTGCTTTTATTGCTCTGTTGGTATGGCTCATCAAAAGGGCAATTGAGAAGAGGAGTGGTGAGGTGGTGTGATGAATGGATGATGAAGAAGGAATTGGAATGGGAACTGCAATTTTTGTTGTGATGCTGAATATCGTGTTTGCAATCATCTTCTTCTTCCTTGTGGGTTCAGTGATGTGTGGAATTCTACCACCTCTCACAAATGTAGTTGGCATCGGTGAAACTTCACCATTTGCACAAGCACTCACAGTCGTGCCAAACCTTGTAAATGTTTTCTTCTACCTTCCACTCGTCTTCATTTTCACGATGTTCGTGTGGCTGTTCAAGTATATTGTGAAGAGGCATAAATACACTTACTATCAGCAAGGAGGTGAAGAGGAGGAGTGGTGAAAAGGCTTTTTCTTTTGATTTTGATTGCTGTGTTTTTCATATTGAATATAGAATGTGTGCTTGGAACTCGGATAACTATAACTGTTCCACATAAAATCAGTTTAAGTGAGTGTAGGGAAGAATACTTCAATTGGCATAATGGAACGAATGTCAGTGATTGTCTCTATTGTGATGTGTGTTGCGATAGTAACTATCCTTGTATTGAGTGGAATCAATCTTGGGAGGATGGATATATAACCTTAGTAGGCACTTTGAACAAACAACTTAAGTTTAAGGGTGAGAATGGTCATCGCTCATATCTTTGGGTTGATTGCTACGATAGTATTGCAGGCAAAGATGTTTCATATGTAGCATTTGGAATAAAAGGGCAAGAAGGGACGCTTGAGGGTGAGGCATATGGCACATTATACTTTTCTGATGGAACTTCAGTCACTTGTGGTGGTAACTTCGGAGGAGATGGTAGATGTCTCTGCGAATTCTACTTAACAGAAGATAGTGTTATTGTTTACAAGAATGGAAATAAGGCTGAAGAGACAACAATAACACATGGTAGTGAAATTACAAAGATAAAGATATACAGTGGATATAATCAAATGGGATATGTAGATATTCTCACTCAAACACCCTTTGCAATTGATGTCCCACATGATATATCAAGTGTCTATACTGACTTTGAAATTGCATGTATTGTATCTCACACCAAAGAATATCCTATTGAAAATCACACATATGAACTTGTGATAAAACACATGGGAAGTGGAGAGATTGTAAATATCACAAACATAACATCAGCATATCAAAGAGTTAAGTATGACCTCTCAAGTTTCACATTTGACACATATATTGTAGAGTTGAGAAGAGATGGAGGTGTGATGAATGCAAATTGGTTCGTGTATTATGACGCTCTTTCTGCAAGTAGTGTGAATGTTGAGAGAGATGTTTATACGCCACTTGAAACTGCCAAAATCACATATTCTATTGATAGCCCTGACTTCTCAAATCACCAATACTTCCTTGTAATTGAAAGTATAGATGGTGAAGAAGTGTTCAGACAGCCTCTCACAAAAGCAAGTGGAGAGATGGCAGTTAGTTTGGAAGATTATGAGCCGAAACTGTATATTGCATTGCTAAAGAGGAGTTCATCATCAGAAGTTTTGCTTGCTTATGACACCTTTCAAGTGAGTGAAGGAGTTTTTATCAAAGGCAAAACCTATGATGCAAAGAGTGAGCAAATACTTCCTTCTACATTCGTCTCATATTGTCAGGAATGCACAGGATGCAAAAACACTACTTCTGATGCTACGGATGCATCATATCAGATTGAAGATCTTGCAGTTGATTATGAAGTTCATGTAGGTGCATCAAAAGCAAACTACACACACAACAATTTCTCATTCACACCACTCCAAAGCAGATTGTATGAGATTGACCTCTCCCTCCTTCCAGATGCATCTCATATTAATGTCACAGCACCTGCAATCGTTGGATTAACGCAGTCATATCCTTTCCATCAGAACGTTTCCTATGCAACAGTAAATATCTGGAATGAGACTTGGAGTGCAAACACAACAACAAACAGTATGGGATACTTTGCATTTGAGAACTTGACACCAGGGACATACTACCTGAATGCAACTCGTGAGAAATTCAAATCCTCTGAAACCTATGAGGTGAATTTGTCAAGCGGAGAGATTGAGTATGTGTATATTCTCATGTGGGAAATCTACAACCTCACAATAAGAGCAAGAGGTGCTGGAACACACTCAACAATCTTTGAGTTCAGAGCAATTCTGAATGATGGAGAGCAAGAGAAGGAAACAACAACAGGCAAACTCAATTTCAGTGTTGAGTATGGCATTCACAAAGTGGAAGTTGGCGCTGATAACTATTACTCTGCTGTTGAGTATGTGTATGTGTGTGAGGACACAGAAAAGATATTTTACCTCACACCATTTGAAGGTGGAGGAGAGCAAGGTGTTGGCATCTCATATCCACCTCATCAGGTTGAGTTTGCTTGCGTTGATATGTTTGGCAATCCCCTTGCAAATGTTTATGTAGAGGCAACGCCAATCTCAACAACAACAGGTAGTTGGGACTGGCTCTTGAATTTATTCGGAATAAGGAATGAGAGCATATCCTATTACACAAATCAAACTCTGAATGGCACTACTGACAGCAGAGGAGCAATAACCTTTGTGATGATGGAGAATGTGGAGTATGAGGTGAGATTTGTGAATGAGAGTTTAGGCATCAATAAGACAATTAGGATTTATCCAAAGGCAGACCATTACACAGTGATATTAACGCCAGTAACATCTTCAATTATTTCATCAGAGGATTACATCACATTCAATTTGAGTTATGAGATTGTTGGAGATGAAATCAATCTCTCACTCACCTACAACGACAGCCTCAATCAAACGCAAAATCTCACCTTCTTCGTGTATAACTCCACCACTCTCCTCTACCAGCAGAACTTCACAAATACCTCAAATGTGAGTATAAGTTATACTGTGCCATACAAAGCAGGAGAAGAGTATATGTGGGGTTATTCCGCTTTTCATTCAAGATTTGGAGAGATGGGAAGGAGTAGAATATTGAGAATTGCATGGTTCTTGGATTTAGGCATCTCAAGAGCATACTGCACATGGATTGCAATTGCTATCATTCTCTTCCTTACAGGGATGTTCTCCTTCACCACTGTGAAGTTTGGATATATTGCAATTCCTATGGTATCTCTGATATTTGCATACATCGGATGGCTTCCAAATGTGAGTATAATTATTATCGCCTTATGCTTGGGAATTCTGGCATACATGAGCAAGAGGGAGAAGGAGGTGGGCGTCTGAATGAGGGCATATGATATTTTGCTCTTTTTAGTATGCTTGGAAGCAAGTATTGGATTTGTAGCATCTCTTGACCTATTCTCAACAACATATATTGACCCTTCTGCTGTTCAACTAACAGATTGGAATGTGCAAGAAATTCAAAATCAGTCATCAGAGC
>Ga0190311_1000369_pt1 | contig 14197 bp, 27 predicted proteins | sample 48700789_MG_FD_165037 | JGI IMG/M metagenome (GOLD analysis project Ga0190311, IMG submission 165037) | Hydrothermal vent sediment bacterial communities from Southern Trench, Guaymas Basin, Mexico - 4870-07-8-9_MG | ecosystem: Environmental > Aquatic > Marine > Hydrothermal vents > Sediment ...
TAGAGCTATCAGGAGAGGACAAATCATTAGGTTAGATCCATCTCGTCCTAGACCTAGTAAAATTATTAGATTGAGTAGATGATGAGGTGATGGTATGGATGGAGGCTATATTATAACAAATAAGGATTTGGCGGATCAACACAGACAAATAATGGACTTGATTAGAGACTTTGGTGAAAAAATTGTAAATAACCAAAACAAGATAATTAATACTGTAAACACAATAAAGAGTGACCTAGAAAAGATTATATCTCTATGTAACGAGATCAAACACAACACAGTTATATTGAGTGATAATCAATCAGTTCTAAGCGATAAACTTGATGAAATAAAGACTGTACTAGACAAAGTTTCTCGCGACGTCGAAAGATTGAAGGTATTATTACCAGGAATTTAGTTGGGGTGACTAGAATGCCTATGTTCAGATGCGAAGAATGTGGTTTAGTATTTTATTGGGAGATAGTTAGACCATACGTTATTAGAAACTATGAAAGAATGATTAGAGAAGGAACGTTGGATCCAGAAGCTTATAGAGGCAAAGACAAAAAGATACCAGTTTCGTTCTATCCTAAATATTATCATCCTAGATGTCCTGCCTGTGGTGGAAGAAGTAGTTGGATATTTTCAAGAGAGACAGGACCAGAAACAGTTATAAAGATAAGTATATTTGAAGAAATTGGAAGGTAATAGATATGGTTAGGTTATTTATAGGTATATTTAGAGGTAAAAAAGTAAAGTTCAACAATCCTTGGACCATAAAAACTGAAGAAGGAAAAACAATGTTTCCAACCAGGATAGCTTATGACGAGTGGGTAAACGAAAGAATACTGACAGAAGGTATTGATAACTTGTCTCTACCATCACAGTCTGAATTTGAGATAACCAAAATAAGTGATAGATTCGATTTGAGAGGTTTAGCTAAAAGTAAGAGATTTCCACAACTAGGAACAGTTTTAGACCATATAGAGGCTATAAACAAGATAAAGAAAATAGTTCCAGTTGACAATACTGAAATAGTAGATTGGATGCAGGAAACAGCAGCCATGAACGCTATCCTCGATGCTAGAATGGAAGAATACAATAAATATAGTCAGATGGTAGCTAAGAGTGGTGATGGATGTATTCCTGGAGTCTTTGTTTGTGATATGAGATTTCATGGGGTTACAGGATATACTGTATGTTCTCAGGGTTATGCACCGTGTCAAACACCATTAGGAACTATCAGATGTACGAACAACAGAGGAACGTTGATCATGAGTTCTAACTTTATAGGTTGGGCTGGTGTTAAGGCTGAATATAGTTATCAGTGGGATGGATGTCTAGCCAAATGGAACTCAATAGCTAATACTCCAATAACGAATAAGGTAGGATTCATAAATTTCCATGGAATAATAGCACCACAGTTCTTTACACAAAGACCTCCACAACAGACAGAAGCTATACTTTGTTCTATTAGACTAGGTTCAGCTTCAGATCAGAGTGTTAAAATTGTATTTAGAGATCCAAATGATTATACAAGAGTATTAGATGAAGCTACAATAAATGTTAGTAGAGGGGAATATAGTATAAATTATGGTGTGGCTTCTTATCCAGCAGTACCTCCGATATTGGTTGAGATTCAACCTAGTACAAACACGACTATGAATTCGTTTACAGTTAATACGAGGTGATGTGTATGAGCGGTGTGTTATATAATTTTGCTGAAAAGGTAGGTAACGTATATCCAACAAGAATGGAAATGCCTGATTGGTTCACATTAGATACATTAAACAGAATAAAGAGATTGGGTATTTTTGCTAAAGTAGAAGAGGTCAAAAGAGTGGGTGACTTTACTGAGGAAGACATATTAGACAGTGGAGGTTTCGGTGAACCTAAGACATTGGTTTTTGATAAAGTTCTAGAATGGGCTAAAGCTAATGTACCAGTAGAGACTGAACCAGATGTAGTTGAATGGATGGTAGAAGCAACAGCTATCAATGCTTATCTATTGGCTTGTGCTAATGAATACGAGAGGGCTGGTAGTTTTATGTTAGTATGTTGTGACGATGCCTATATTCCAGGAGTTAGTGTAGAGGATATTTACTTTGCTAGTGAGACAGGAGGTACAGTGGCTCAGAGAGGATATAGTGTTGTGGTCACGCCTCAAGGTAACTTTAATTGTCCAGTTCCAGGAAAACAAACCATAGTCACGAAAAACATATTGGCTTGGGCTGCAGTCGTTAAGGCTTATATTAAACAGTGGACAGGTGTTTTGACCAAATTCAAGGATTTGGTTGTAAATCCACAGAGTAGGATTAGATTTCCAAATGCTTCTGGTTTGACGGGACCATTATTCTTTGGTCATCAAGCTAGTAGAAGAGCTTTTAGAAACATAGTTGAGATGAGTGTAACTACTGATAAACCTCAAACTATAACTGTTACGGCTAGATCACCTACAGACTATACATCGACATTATTCTCATTCAAACAGTCTTTACAGAGTGGACAGAATGTAATCAGATTTAAGATAAGGAGCTTGTTTGGCGTTCCACCAATGGTTATGCAAATTGATACGGAAAATGGAACTAACGCTTGCTTGGATTACTATACTGTTTATCCTTGATGGAGTGATAGGTTATGATCAAGATAGTTTCTGTAGATGTTAAAAGTGTTAAAGAGAGATTAGAAGGATTGTTACCACCGAGAGCGGAGATGGTATTCGACAAAATAAAAGATACATTAAAAGTGATGAGGGAAGTTGGTGAGGCTCCTGATCAGTTAATTCAGGAATCGTTTGCTAGGGAGATGATGAAGACATATACTGTACAATCACCTAGGAGAGTAGCCATAGCTAGTAATGTTTGTTGTCATGGTGCTGGAGTTCAGTGTGGAACATATAAGATCTACTATATGGACAGGAAACCAGCTTATTCACCAGAGGATTGGAGAAGAAGATATGGATCATATCCGAACATTTATCTTCATGATAAAGCTACTGGACAAACAATAACTGTAGGAACAATGAAGGGACCGAGTCATGAAGGTTTAGGTAGAGCAGGAGGTTATACAGGATGGACAAGTGATGGAGATGGATTTGGTTTTGCATTGGCTTCATTCAAACATAACTTTGAAGCTCTTTTAGCAGGTATTGAACAGAGAGCTACGGCTCCGACCACAGAATCCTGGACATTACCAAATCTGGTTTTGGATCCAGAGATAGTTCAGAGAGAGATGAGATATCATGCAAAGATAGTAGAACCTCCATCGGCTTGTCCTCCAGCTAGTTATGAGGTTTCTACATACCTTGTTCCAAGAATAACGTATTTGATAGGTATAAAAACTGATATAGATTCGACATTGATATTACAGATAAGAGATATAACCACAAAGAAAGAATATGCACACACGGATATAATTGAGGTTCCAGCAGGTGGGGCGGTTCTAAAGATGCATGTGAGAAGTATACCATTTGTAAGAGCACACATATTAGACATCAATCCAGTTGATGCTCCTCATGGAATTACAGTTAGTTATGTCAAGATAAGAAGATTCTGAGGTGATATATATGGTCGTTACTAAAGAAGAAGTTAAAAGGATAGCTAGAGACATGGGATTAGAATATATAGAAACAGAGGAAGGTAATCTTATAATACAAACGAGACCCCCTATAAAAAGACCTATTGTACATGAGTATCACGAATACGATACAACTCCGTTATGGAGAAAAATGAAACCAGACTTGATAGCTAAATATAGAAGAAAAAGAGAGATACTTAGACAACAGGGTTATGCAGGTATAGAGGGTTTATTTAGAGTGGTTTGCACCAAGTACATAGATCCAAAGATTTCATTTGATATAATACCTACTAAGGTTAAAAACGTTACTTTTCACATATTCAGTTGTAAAATAAGTGGAGATATAGAAACTGAACTAACAAACAAAGGTGAAGATGGTAAGGAAGGACATTGTATAGTTCGTAGATTATACTATTGGAGACATGGATGTCCCGAAGAAGATGAAGCTTATGATTGGAAGGACGTTGTGGGTTCAGCAGACATATTACCTAATTGGGATCACTCATTCACTGAAGATGAAACTGATACATATCTGGCTACGGTCAGAAAAGAGTTAAGTAATAAGGTTCATAAAAACGAGAGAATCGAAGTTAGTGCTTCGTGGGAAACTAGTGGTTTAGGTGATGTAATCATGACACTATTACAGATATTCCTTAGAGGTAACGTAAGGCTCAGAAATGGATTTGATCTAACTATAAAATATGAGTTTCCAGAGGGTAATACAAAAACAATCAATAGACACGTCGATGTAAAAGTAACATTACCAGTTGAAGGAAATGTCAATGTTGCGTGGGATTAGGTATGAAGTTCCAGAGGGTTATAGGTTCGGTGTTGATTGGAAGTGGAACATTACTTATTTATACTGGTGCAAAGCTAATAATAAAAGGTGTTAGGATATGGAGAAAAAGTTCTGGTTTGTTAGGAAAAGAATTGAAAAAGTTAGGAGGGAGGTGATGAAACGTGATAACCTTGATAGTTAATGCTTTAGAAAAGTTGGTTTCGACAGCTACGGCTGGAGAAATGGTTGGAACACCTAGACAAGTTGGAGACAAGACAGAAAAAGAATATGTATTTAGTGGTGTAAAATTCATAGCTCCGAGGGTTCTACCAATATATGCTAAAATAGGAGAGGCTCTCACTTTACCATTGAAGAATCCATTAAAGATAGATGTTAAGATTGAACCACTTGAGGAAGGAATTATTTATGGAAGATACAAGGTGACAACAAGTGTTCCAACGAGACCAGCTATCAAAATAGGAAGAGGTGGATTAGGAGGAAGGAAATAAACTCTGTACACATCAAACATTGAATTCCTAATTTTTTGTTTTTATTTTTATGATGGGACTGATAGATTATCTACATAAAAGAAGAATAGAAGCTAGGGAAAAGTACAAGAGAATTATTCATCCAGATCCGATTTTAGCTGACATTAGAAAAAGTCTCAAGATACATACGTTAGCTAGGGGAGACATAGGAAAAATAATTCTGAAAAACACAGGTGACATAATAGAGGAGGTTTTAAGAAATTATAGGAGTATTGATGTTTGGTCTAGAATCCTGACAAATATAATAGCTGATCGAGTCGTAAGACCCATTATTGAGTCTGCTTTAGAACCACTATTCGGTAAAAAATTAAAAGAAAGAAAGAGCTAAGAGGATTGAATTTATTGTGAAACCTATCCAGTATAGATCGTAAGCTAGATTGTTGTCACTAAATATAGGTTTCTTTTCATTTGTTTCTGGTATTATGAAAAGTAAAGGTAGTGTGTACAATATCATTAGTGTCTTTTCTGGTAGTACTTTGATAGAGACGAATAACAGTAACATTATGTAAAACGTAGATCCCCAAATCATCATCCATATCTTCAAACCTTCTTTACCATATTGATTGGCTATGGTTTTTATACCAAATTTGAGATCTCCATCTATATCTTTGTAGTCTTTACTTGGATTAAAAGCAAAGTTCCACATGAACATTAGTAAAGCTATAGGTAGATTGTTGGTTATCATGTAGGCTGGAATGAAACCTCTCGTCATTCCCATCCAAAAGACATGGATAAACTGATTTTTACGGACTGGTAGTAAACTGAAACTCCAAGCAAAGAAAGCCAATATTATCATCCATAGAAAGTATTTTATGTTCACTAAGTAAGCAGTCATAAAAGCCAATGTTATCCAAGCCAAATCAAACATTATAGCTTTGTACTTATCTATTTTTCCAGAAACTAAAGGTCTCCAAGGTTTGTTTATCTTATCTATGTCTATATCATGTATCAGATTTGTACTCTGTGCTGATGCATGTATAGCTATCATCGAAAGTATAATCAGTATGGTTGTTGTTGGATCATACTTAGCTATTATACAGTACATCAATGAGATGATAGCCGTATGAATTAAGACAAATGGTCGTGTTAAACTAAGAATCTGTCTCATCCTACTCCCTCATTAGATTTTCAAATATCAACTTCTTTAGTAATGTCTTCAGAGGTCTTGATTCGATTATCTTTTTCTTTATAACTGTGTTACTCGTTTCAATGAATTTCTCAATACCCAATCTGTCTATCAATACTCGTATGATGTTTTCGGGATCATTGAAGAAGTCATACAATTTCTTTAGATCGTCCTTTGGTAGTTTTTCGAACTTGATATCTAAACCTAAAAACTCTCTTAATCTTTCACTCATAACATCTTTATTCATTATAGACCCCTCCTTTCTTCTTTAATCCATTTACGTTCCAGATATTCACTATATAGAATCACCATATCTTTTGTTAAATGTAATGGATCCATCCTATAGGTTTCAGCTAAATCAAGTATGATCTCGTAAATTCCTATAGCTTCCCAGATGACATCATCTAGACTGGATTTTTCTAATCGTGTTTTTAGGTTCCATAGTTTTTTCCATGTATCAAGTTTAACTTGCACAACCTTTTTCTTTTCCTCAATATTTCTATCTCTATCATACATAGTGTTATACAATATTCTCACCTCACTTTGATATATGTTAGGATAAAATATAAAATTTGTGTTCCTATAGTTCTATAGCTAAAGTTAAAATATATCTACATTCTACTTTTTATGACAGGAGGTGAGTCATAATATGCCAGGAATACTTGAAGGTGGTTTTGGAGAAGGTAGACTTATTGATGAAATAAGAAGCAGGATACAGAGAGCTAGGAACAGAATTAGATCTAGGATTGAAGAGATTAGAAGGAGATTTAGGAGGTGAAAGATATGGTGTTTGAGAGAAGACCTCTTGAGGAAATTAGAAGTAAGGGACTAGGTAATGTCATCAGAGAGAGATTAGAAGAGATTAGAGGAAGAGGTGTCATACCATCACTAAGAACTAAAGTCGAGGAAATAGTAGAAAAAATCAGAGAAAGAGGCGAAAGCACTAGATCTGTGTTGACCAGAGAGACACCACCTATGTCATCTGAAACGAAAAAAGAAGAAATAGTTAGAGTTAAGAGAAAGAGGGGATTATAGTTTTGGAGGTGAGGTAGGTATGGATAAGGAGTTTAGTATTAGGGATGTTGTAGGTATAAGATCGTTTAGAGAGGAAGTGGCTGAACTAGCTGGAGTAGAAATGAAACTAGCTAGTTTGAGTGAAAACGAAGTTGAAACAATAGTTAACATGATTGATAAGATGTTATACAAGAATGCCAACTATGCAGTCAAATCATTGGTTGCTGAAAATATGGATTTGATAATTGACGTCATTAGGGCTGTAAAAGCTGAAACCAAACAAGAGTTTGCTGGACCTAGGGCCAAAGGAAATGCTCTAACATTAGTTGATCTAACTGCCGATGTTTTCACCTACGTCTGGGGTTCAACTGGAGCTACGGACTTTGAAACTGAACACACATCCACGGGTGCTAAAGACTATATAGGAACTTCTGCTAATCCACAAAGTATAGCTGAAGAGGAAGGCATGATTATATTGGGTTTCATTGATAGAGCTACTATACCGACTGTTAATAAGGTTCTCCTAACTAAGAATGGAGAACCATATCCATATCAAACACTAGATTGGGAATCGGTGGACGACTTTCCATTAGCAGCACTTCCAGAACCATACATCTTCACTCCAGAAACGAACTTCTATATTAGAGTCAACGTCTTCAGGACTGGGATCTGTAAGATGAAACCAGTAGGATTCAAGGTGCTACAGGGTAAGAACATCTTGAGTCTCTGAAGGTCTAATGACTATCTTTTATTTATTTTTTATTTGGGGGTGATGTAGATGACTAGTGGAAGATTACTACAACCCTTCAGAAAAGAGAACGCAGCTGATATTGTGGTAACAAGGAGTGTCGCTGGTCCATCCAGTTATACGTCTGGTGGATTTGCGGTAACTATCAGTGAATTAACAAAAATCAAAGATTGTATTGTACAGTTGAGGAATCAAGATAACGACAAAAGAATAAAGTATTCGTTCAGTGGAAATACGGTAACAATTCAAGTTTTTACTATAGCAGCGGATACTTCGACTGGAGCTATTAGTGCTTCTGAAGTGACTGATGGAACAGATTTGAGTGGACTTACATTTGATATCATAGTGGTAGGAGAGTAGGTGAGGTGATAGAAGTGACCACATACGTAATACCTGCTGTCAACGGAAAACCTACAATTGAACTACCAAATTTGGTTGAAACTGACAAAACTGGAAAAAAGAAAATACCTCTAGTTAAGAAATGGGTTGTTTACAATAACTTCATTGTGATTGAAACAAAGAAGGAGATAGAAGATCTTAAAGATTATAAGATTTAATTTCCTATTTATTTATTTTTGACTTACAGAGAAATAGAGACGGGGTGATAAAAATGATAAAACTATTTACTAAAACTCCAGATTTGTTACTTCCAAGACAATATGTAAAATTCGTTGGAGAGGATTTTACTGATGAAGTAAAAGAAGGTGAAATGTTTAAGATAACAAGGACACAACAGATCACATTTGATTATAGTGTAATACTACCTCCAGGTGATTTCACAACACTAGATTTAAGTAGTGAAGGAACAACAAGTTTAGGTTTATATCCAACCAATCCTAAGACACTCTATGAAATCCTTGTTGGTCTCAAAGGTGGAAAAGACATGCTACTATACATCCAGATACCTGCTGGTAAATACTTTGCTAGGTTAGAAAAAGCTGAATTGTATCCAAATCCAGCTGTTCCACAACTCAGATATATAAGTCCGATAACAGTAGAGGATACACCGTACAATGAACCAAAATTGAGAATTCACACAATTAAGGATATTGAACCTATAGTATTCCAGATTTACAACGATGGTCCAGATTATGAAAAACTTGTATTTCATTTCCTAATCAATAGATGCTTTATGGAGAGATTGACACCTGAAGAAATAACCAAAGTTGAAAAATATAGAGAGATACAACACTACGAGTATTTGAGGTGGTGATAAATGCCTTCGGTTGTTGTCGAGGCTGACACGGGTGGAAAGACGGCGTTTGAGGTTCCAGCTAACAAAATAGGTAAAATAAAGTTCCTTGAAGTGGATAATCAGGCAACATCAACAATTACAATCACGATACAGGATGTATTCACACCTACTGCATCAGCAGGTAATCCCAGTCCAAGTGAAGTAACTAAAACGAGAAAGGTCATAACAGTAGCTAACGGTGATTCATATACTGAGAAAATCGACGGAAATATCGAAATAATAGGAACTTGTAAGGTTGTTGCTAGTGCTACAGATAGTGCTTGCAAAGTAACGATAGGTTATGAACTTGAATAATTCTTTGTGATAGAGATGATAGAGGTACTAAGAAATATTGAGGAAAGAAGAAAAAAAGAAATAGAAAGGATTAGAAGGTTAGGATTAGAGGATCTGTTAAGAGAACTAATAAAACAAATTAAAATCAACAACATGGATCCAGAATATTGGGAATTAATTCCTATTGACGTTGATACTCCAGTAACTTTACCACCTGGAAGGTCAATGAAACTAATAGAAGAATATGAGAGAGGTAAACTCATAGCTCATGGTGCTATGATCAATAATCCTGATGTTAGAGTAGAAATAAAGATTGATGAACTAAAATTTAGTGGGACAGCTAGAGAACTATATGATCTCGGTTTAGTAGGTTTTAATCCAGGTACATTTTGGATCTCAAGATATGATCAAGATAACAATGTCTATGTCTTGTGGTTCACTCCAGTTCCACCGAGAGACTATTTCGGGATGATAAAAATAACAATGTACAACATAACAGATAGTCCCATATCATTTACTTACTCGGTTTACAGATATAAGTTGAAGGAGGGATAAAACTATGAATACATTAGGTCCATTTGATTATGATAAATTTAAAGTTTCAATCAAGGAGATAATAGATAGTAAGGAGTTTAAAATGATAATAATCGATTCAGATGGTAATATTATAAGCGACATTTCCCTTTCAGCTTTGAGAGATGCTCTAAAAGGAGCGAACAACAAAGATTTTTCGACATTAGAAGCTGATGTTGAAGACTTAAAAGGTGTATTAGACTCAGTTGGAACAGACAAAATCAGAACATCAGTAGTAGATGCACTACCAGAAAGTCCGTTTAATCTATCAAAGGTCGCTGGAACTGCTTTGACTGGAAGGGATTGGAGTAGTGATTTCGCAAAGCTTCAGAACTTGGATTTAGCAATAACAGCTTTGAGAGATGCTCTTCTCGATCCAGTATTAGACCAACCTATCCTAAACAACGCAACGATTGACTCGGCAGGAGAAAGCGACATCTTGAACATAAGAGGAGCAAAGCATGTTGATGTCTTAATTTATGTAGGTGCTCCTACTGGTTCACCAGACATTACTTTCCATTTGCAGGTAATTGAGCCAACAAGCGGGAAAGTGATAAGGACTTACGATGGAAATCAGCTAACTGGTGAAGGTGCTGATTGGATTACAGTTGATGGACTTACATTGGGAACTCACATTAAGGTTACTTGGGATGGAACTTTAGATAGCTCGAATTACTTTAGCGGTTGTTTCGTTAGAGTAGTGGCAAAGAGGTGATGTAGATGCCAGATTATACGTGGATTCAAACTGTATTGGAAAAATGGGGTGCAAAGAACAAGGCTTATGATAGCGATGTCGATGGTGTGTTTGATACTGGAGCTATACCAAACTTGGATGCGAGTAAGATAACATCTGGTGTGCTTGATTTAGCAAGGATACCGACAATTCCAAGAACTAAGCTTGAGTATCCAACGGAGGATGTAGCTCTTATATATCTTCTATGTATAGGTAAAGCAGGATATGTTAACCATAACAATGACACATCAAGATGGGGTCTTTACACAGTTGATAGCTTTGCTGACAAAGCAATTGAAAGCATTCAAATAGAAGATAACCACATTACATGTGCTGGGAGAAGATCAGCTATAGATACAATGTATATGGCTTACATAAATACTGCTAACTCGACAGCAGACTTTATTCTAAGAAAGATTGTTTCAGGTAGTGGTGCTAACATAGCCTCAGAGTCAGTTGATCTTAGTCATCCAAGGTATAGAATAAAACTAAGCATATCTGGTAGCACACTTAAAGGCTTTCGTGAAGATATGACTACTGCTAAAATATCTGCAACAGATACAGATATTGCGAGCGGGCTGTGGGGTGGTGGAGATACAGGAACTGCAATACACACAAACCCAATAGAACTTTATTTAAGACCAGTAGCAACGCCTTTACCACCAGCCAAAGCAATCATAGAGGTTGAAATAACAGAAAATGGAACAAATCTTGCTCAACTACTTGATAAACATCCAGAATTAGGTGATATTGATAAATACGCAGTTACATGGGGAGCTTTTGACCACAAACCAGAGCATAATACAATGTTAATAACAATCACATCAGGTAATCCTTACACAGGTGATAAAGCAATCCAAGAGCAGATAGAACGTGCAAAGAGTAAGAACCTCAAAGTTCTGAAACCTCCGAGAGATTATAAAGAAGCAGTAGAGCAATACAGACAGCTAAAGCAAGAATTTACAGAATGGATTGCTGGAAAAGACAATTACGCTTACCAAACATTAGGTCACGAAGACTTTGAGAGCTTCCAAGTTGCTGATACTTACTGCGGTAATATAGTTGATGGAATTAAACCAAATACATATAAGAACGTTCCAGACTGGGAAATGAGAAAAACTCTACAAATGTGGAAAGAGAGACTAAAGAGAGCTACTATTGTTAAAGAAGAAGCTGAGAAGCATTTAAAGAAGATAGAAGAAGTAGAGAAGAAGGGATGGTAAAATGAACTTTCACTCAACAACTACCCCAAGAATACGAGAAATTTCTTCAACTTGCACAGTGGAGCATCGAGCTACTCTGCATTACAGCAGTACTAATCGTCCTGCTGGAGATACTACTGCTGTGGTTGTGGTTAAGAATGAGAAAATAAACCATGAAAATCGAAATCTTTGACGACAAGAACAGCTTGATACATCTCGTTTGTGGAATCCTCAGCTACTTTTGGCTATTTGTCTTCATTATCTTCATTTTCTATGAAATCATCGAACACATTTACAAGCACAAGAAAGAGAAGGAAACAAACTTTCTCGGAGATATAGTTGAGTATTTGTTCGGTTTGGGAGCAATTACGCTCACTCTGAAGGCGTTGAATTAGTTTGGAGGTGATAGTATATGTTTCCGCAAAAGTTTGAGAAAGATGGTAGGAAGTTTGTTAGGTTTAAGATAGGAGAAAAAGAGATAGAAGCTGAATTAGCACCAAGAGAAGTAATAGATAAAATAACATCACAATACGAAGTACCACCATCAACACATCAGGTAAACATAAGTCTTGACAAAAAAGAAGCAGAACCAAACGAGAAGATAAACTTGAGCGGATGGTTTACTGAAACAGATGAAGGAAAGTACAGAGTAATGCTATGGCTTTACGACTTGAATAAGAACAACTGGAAATGGGGTCATACAATTGGGGAGATAGAGATTAAGAAAAAACAACAAGCCAAGATCATTGATGCTAGTGAAATACACAATGCTATAAAAAACTCATTTGGAGAGCGTATGAAAAATGCAGATATTTATTTCGCAGACTCCAAGTATTACTTAGCAGACGTAAATAAGTTAGTTGAAGCACTAAGACAAGCAAAAGTAGCGGAAATGGGGTATGAAAACGAATGGTTTGATTGCGATGACTTCAGTTTTAGAGCAATGGGAGTCTGGCATGGAGACAAAGAGCTAGCAAGAATGGCATGTTTCATAGTGTGGGTCTGGTGGAAACAAGATGATAAAGTATATGCACATGCTCTAAATGCAGCATACGATGGTCAATTTAAATTCATTGAACCTCAGAATTACAGAGTATTCTCAGTTCCAAGCAATTGGAACTTGATACTGGTAATAGGGTGATTTACGATGACTCAACGGTTTGATCTTGATGACAAAGATCTTGCAATAATTTGCTTGACTATATTAGGAATTGTAACTATGATTATCAGACCAGAAGTTGTAGACAGAGTCGTCATAGCTATTGTTTCAGCCATTGCAGGATTCGTTACTGGTAGAAAACAAGGTGGTGCTAGTTGATCGGAAGAGGGATAATCAAGACAGATGACTATATTCGCTTCGGAAAGCTTGTTGACGAGCTATCTAAAATAGCTTACACAATCATTTATATCCCTAGCAAAGATCAACTGATAGTATGTTTTCACAAAGATCGACTTGATGAGTTTAAGTCAAAGTTCTCTGATAAAATCACAGACGTTAAACTTCCAAAAAGAGGAGTCTTAGCGTTTGCAAAGATAAGATGGAGATAATGACAATCATGAAAATTCTTAAATACTTTTTAACTATATATTTTTTGATGTGATATGATCTCGACACGAAACGAAACTAGGGTTTTAGTTTTAGGATTCCTGATGGGTCTAACTATAGCTCTCTTACTTCTTAGGAGATCCACTATTACTGAGGTTGTTAGAGACAGCGAAGGAAGAATTGTTCAAATAGTAACTATGAGCGACATAACACCGATCTTCGGAAACAAAATTTATACGAATCGTATAATAGAACCTATAGAGGTGGATCTAACAAAAAAGAAGAGATTAGAAAAGACTCCAGGTATAATACCCTAAATTCTATAATTCTATAATTAAGATTTTTGAATCAAACCATAAAATTTCCAAATAGGTGATGTGAATGAGCTCAAAGGAGATAGATTCAATTGAAAGAAAGTTAGGTGAGTTGGATGGGAAAGTTACGATGATACTCAGAAAACTAGACAATATGGAAAGAAAGTACAACGGTATCACAGAAAAAGTAATTAGACATGATGAAGAAATAGATAAAATTAGAAAAGAAATAAGAGATCACATCAATTGGCATAAAAAGAATACGGAACGTAAAATTTCGTTCAGATATAGTCTAATTTTAGTTATTATAACAGTTCTTCTAAGTTCTTTGATTTCTTTCATCATGAATCACTTTTGTGGAGGAGGGACATGAAGTTTGTCACGATTGACGAAGAGTTAGATAGGTTCAAGGATTACGCTATAAAGGTTTTTAACCTTTCTGAAGGTACAGTTAAACAATATATTAGTAGACTAAGGATATTCTTTGATAAAGTAAAAAAGAGACCAGAGGAGTTGGACGTGATAGATATTC
>Ga0190311_1000371_pt1 | contig 14095 bp, 6 predicted proteins | sample 48700789_MG_FD_165037 | JGI IMG/M metagenome (GOLD analysis project Ga0190311, IMG submission 165037) | Hydrothermal vent sediment bacterial communities from Southern Trench, Guaymas Basin, Mexico - 4870-07-8-9_MG | ecosystem: Environmental > Aquatic > Marine > Hydrothermal vents > Sediment ...
AAGGCACTTAAAATTGCAATCGCAGCGGTAATGTCTTATAAGAGAAGAAGCGTTATCAGAATAGATAATTTGCAAATTTAATCTGCTAATTTTCCCTTAATATTTCATGATTATTTCATGCTCATTTCATGATTTTCTCCGCATACTCAATAAATATGCGAGAATTGAGCCTGCAAGTGCGAGTAAATCTTCAAAAGGAATAATTGAGCGTGGATGCGGGGATGGTGATGCGGGTTGAGATGTTGAGGGTGAGGGCGATGGAGAAATAGAAGGAGGTGAAGCGGTTGGGGATATGGTTGGGGATATAGTTGGGGTTGGGGATTGTATAATCATTACCGTTCCGTTTTCAACGATAACAGGCACATAATTCCCCTCAGGGTCGCTTATTTTGACATTTTTCAGCTCGATATAAGATGTTCCGGGGGAGAGTGCGGTTGCATTAATCAGTGCAAAATATCCACTTTCAGAAACATTTCCTTTTCCAAGAATGCAACCATACACATCTGATATGATGCCATCCTCGTTATTTATCTTTCCTTCGTTGAAAAATGTGTTGAGTCCGCTTTTTTTGAGAAGTTCCCCCTCGCTCACCGTTTTCACGGAAATGAGCGAGCCGTTGAATTTAAGGCTGAATTGCACACCCGCAATATCACGGTCAGGCTCAACAAATATCGCAATCGTGAATGTTTCACCCTGCGAGACGGTTTGAGAGGAAGGGAACACAGAGACATTTGAGTATGCGAGCGCTACCCCTGTCAATGCCGAAAGCACCGCCGCTGCGGTGATGATGCAGATTCCGAGCAGTCGTGTGCGTTCATTCATCGTGGTATTCAAGCCTGAAAGCGGGTATCCAGTCATCATGCACGATGCCATTCACATCTACAAACTTATCACAAATAACTTCTCCGCATGCGTTCTTTATCGTTTTATTGTGAATGATTTGGGGATAAGAGCCGGTCCTTATCTCATAACTATATGTCTTGTTCGCCTCCAAAAAGAAGGGGGTGGGGAAGACGATGTAATGATAATCATTATGAATGTATCCTGACCAGTTTCCTTCTGCTATTTTCCTTCCATTCTCGTAAAATATGACATGTTCGCTATGTCCCCCTGTTCCTGGAATGGCATATGTATAAATTCTGTTGACAGTGATATTGTGGAATGGTGTGAAATTTCCAAAATGGGTTCCCATTATGCTCGGATATCCGCCTGGGCCAGTGTCAAAGCATATTTCATGCTCGCTATGCACTTCAACCGTCCCGTTTTCTATCGTTATCGGCACTGGGTTCCCTTCGGGGTCAGTGACCTTTACATGGAAAAGAGAGATATGAGAAATTCCCGTTTTTGAATTGCTCGCTGTCATATTTATGATTGCAAATGTTCCAGGCGTTGAGACGCTCCCCCGCCCTATGATGTTTCCCCAGACCTCAGATATAATCCCTTCTTCGTTGTCTATCGTTCCTGGGTTGAAAAATGTGTTAATAATGTCACTGTCCCCCTTGAACAGATCTCCTTCTGAAACGCTGTTCACTTTCAAAAGCGAGCTGTTGAATCTGAGGCTGAATTGCATGCCTGCGATTTCAGTGCCAGGGACAACGGATATATTGACCGTGAAATTCTGCCCTTTCATAACCGTTTGGGATGTAGGGGAGACAATTACCTTTGTCACCTCTTCCTGCGTTCGTGTCTGCATTAGAGCATTTCCAATAATTATGGTGCCGACGAAGAGCGTGCATAAGCCCAACACATATCTTCCAACCCTCATGCCAGTGCCGTGCTATGTGCTAATTTCGCCGAAATGCTGCCCTATTATAACTAAATCAGAGACATCAACAATACCATCGCCGTTCAAATCGTAAATTGAGTCCTCTTCGCCATAATGTTGTCCGACAATTGTGAGGTCACGAATATCAATTATGCTATCCTTGTTTGCATCATAGGGAGGGTAGGCGTTATTGACAGTGATTGTAATGTTTTCACTGACACTCAATCCTTTTGCATCGCTGACCGTGAAACATATTTGGTAAGAGCCTGCTTGGAAGTAGTCGGGTGTCCAAGAGAAAGTGCGGGTCGTTGAATTGAACTCGGCACCTTCTGGCAGGTTACTTGCTGCGAATGTGAGCGTGTCGTTATCGGGGTCGTAAGCGCTCACCGTGAACTCAAGCAGGGAACCCTCGTAAACGGTCTTGTCCCCGATGGGCGTGAGAACAGGCGGACGGTTCACATCATTTATGATAATTGTGTGTTCTTTTGTGTCAGAAGCGAAACCATCGCTCACTTTCACGGATATGACATGCGTTCCCGCAGATTCGTAGTCGGTCACCCAGGAGTAGTTTGATGCTGTGCTTTTCGTAACACCGTCAATTTTTATCTCATAGCTTAGAGCGTCATCGTTAGGGTCACTTGCGATGACCTCAATCGTGATCACATCACTCTCGTTGAATACAGAGCCATTTGCGGGTGAGAAATATGTTATTACAGGCGGACAATTCACCTTTACACTGCCATTTTTCAGTTCTATTGGGACAGGATTCCCCTCAGGGTCTGTTACAGTGACAGAAATAGGAGGTATATCTATGAATGAGAGTTGTGAAGTTCCCGCTTTATCGCTTGCTGTTATATTTATTGTGGCGAATGTTCCGGGCGAAGATACTTTCTCTCCCGGCGTTATGATGCAACCATAAACATATTTGACGATTCCTTCTTCGTTGTCTATCGTTCCTGGGTTGAAAAATGTGTTAATAATGTCACTGTCCCCCTTGAACAGATCTCCTTCTGAAACGCTGTTCACTTTCAAAAGCGAGCTGTTGAATTTCAGATTGAATTGCATGCCCGCGATTTCACAGTCAGGCTCCACATAAACATCAACGGTGAAAGTTTCCCCTTGTGAGACAGTCTTTACCGATGGAGATATGCTGACGATCGTTTTTGCGCATGCAAGCGGCGTGGTAGCGAGGAATGCGATGCAAAGCATCAATAGAATTGCAGAGGGCGAGAAGAAAACAGCACTGGCGGCCTTCTCTTTATTATGCATTTCCATCCCTGCTCTCCTTGTCCTTCACATATAAAAATACTTTCGCCGTTTCCTGAAAGAGCGTGCAATTCTTATGTCAACTACCCCGATAGGGGCTTGCCCCACGAAGAGGCTACAGAGCTCGTTGACTATGTACCAGAGCGACTGATAGGGAGAGATGAGCAGATAAGGCAGGACGCTTCCGCTTTAAGCCCCGCTCCCAGTGGCGGCGACAAACCCCGTAATGTCTTTATTTACGGAAAGACGGGGGTCGGTAAGACAGCAGTTATGAAATATGTTCTCATAGAATTCGACAAAGAGGTGAAGAAGAGGGGTGTGAATGTCAATTTTCATAAATTACAATCAAATAAATACAACAACAAGAATAATTAAATGTAATGTTGTCTCACCTGAATCTATTTCGTAAATTCTTTTTCTTATTGTGTATCGGATTTATCGGAATTTTGCTCCTTTTTCAAATCAAGAGATTCATGAGACACCTTCAATAACTCTTCACAAAGCCTTTTCACACCTTCATCTGAAGTTTTCTGCATGATTCGCATGAGTAGGTCGTTCAATTGTTCATCACTTACTCTCATCACCTCTCACCACCTCCTTCAGAGCCTCCTCCAGCAGATTTCGTAGGTTTCCTCTCATTTTCTCTCTTTTCTCCTCTTTCAATAAATAGAAACGCACCGTGATAACTCTTTGATATTCAAGCAAATCCTGCATCTCCGGCACGACACGCTTCAACTCCTCGTATGCTCTGTTTATGAGGAGCAAGCGGATGTCTCTCGGCTCTCTCTGCAAAAGGAGACGAATGGCGCCCGTGTAAGACACATGATACTCGCTCCTCAACTTGTCCAGCTCCTTTATCACATCATCCCCCAAATGCACGACCTTTCCGCACATGATATATTTCGCACGCATTCTCATATCACCTAACTCCTCTGAGAGGACTCCGATTCTCTCATTCAGAAATCCCTCCCTTTTCAAATACTTCAATTTCAAGGAGGCAGAGGCGAAAGAAGAAGTTTCCTCTGTCCTCCTCAGCTCGTAGGACGCTACAGAGGAAAATTATTTCAATTTAAAGAATGCTCGGTCTGATGCAAGAGAAGAAAGGCAAATACAGGAATAATCTCTTCCCAAGCTATTTTAGATTTTTCTTATGACAAAACATGTAGAGAGAAGAAGGTTCAAAGTGTATGCTCTTTCTGAGCAGATTTAAAATGAGCATACCATTTCATATGTATAGGCTTTTGTGACCAGGGACACAGAGAGTGTGCTGTTAAATGCAAGTCATCTCGCCGAAGTGCTGTCCGACGATAGTTGTATCGGAGACATCAACGACGCCATCAGCATTCACATCATATCTCGGATATGGCGGTGAAATGAATTCCTCACCGAAGTGCTGTCCGATGATAGTGAGGTCCCTGATATCAACGACGCAGTCCTCATTCACATCCCACCGAGGAACAACATTGTTTATGATGATCGTATGCGTCTCGGAGACTTCGGCGTAGCCATCACTGACGCATGCTGTGATTTTATACTCTCCAGCGGAGGAATAGTTCGTCTCCCATGTATATGAGGAGTTTGTGCTGACAGTGACATTATCAATTTTTATCTCGTAGTAAATATTGTCGTTATCGGGGTCGCTTGCGATGACTTTTATCGTGATAACATCGCTTTCATTGAATACTGAGCCGTTTTCAGGAACGAAATATGTTATTTTAGGAGGTCTATTCACATTTATTACGGTTATAGTGATGTCCTCTGAATCGTTATAATACCCATCTGAGACCTTAAAATGCACTTTATAAGAGCCCGCCTGCTCGTAGTCGGGCGTCCAAGTGAATTTTCTCGTTTCTGGGTCAAATGATGCGCCCCTTGGCAGGTTGCCTGCTGTGAATGAGAGTGTGTCGTTATCGGGGTCGTAAGCGCTCACCGTGAACTCAAGCAGGGAACCCTCGTAAACGGTCTTGTCCCCGATGGGCGTGAGAACAGGGGGGTCATTCACGATGAGCGTCCCGTTGGATATGTTGTGAGGCAGCAATTGAGCGTAAGAGTTCGTTATCTTCACACCTTCAATTTTTAGTGGAGAGGTTCCAGAGAGATTTCCTGCGGTCATGTTTATGATTGCGAAAGTTCCCGGCGATGACACATTACCCTTACCCAAGATGGTGCAAGCGATATCTTTCACGAAACCTGCCGTATTATTTATTTTCCCGGGGATGAAGAAAGTCGGTAAGCCGCTATTTCTGAGCAAGTCGCCCTCGGCGACGCTGTTAACATGGACGAATGAGGGGTCAAAAATGAGGTTTGCCTGCATTCCCGCTATTTCCTCACCTGGTTCAACATATATGCTGATGTTGAAAGGCTCTCCTCTCTTAACTACTTTGGATGATGGAGATATATAAACAAGCGTTTCGTTCGGCGAGGGAAGCGTGGTCACATTCACAGTCCAGGTGAGGGAGACAGTTCCGTTCTCGTTCGTTCCGATGTATGTGACATTATGCACGCCTGTGTGTTCCCATGTGTGCGTCCAGGATTGAGCGTTGTTGTGCTGGTCTTCGCCGTCAAGGAACCATGCGTTTGAAACCGGCTGACTGACATTGACCGAGAATGTATATGTGCGGTTCACATATTGAGTGGGCGTAAGGTCTGAAGGAGCGAATGAAATGATATGTGGTGGTTCTCCTCCCCCCTTCGTGTTCACCGTTATATATTTCGTCTCTGTCCTGTTGTAATTGCCAGCGGCGTCTATTGCATAGGCATAATACGCATATCTGCCATCCTTCAAATTGGTGAAATTGTGCCTCAGTGCGCCGGATGCGAAAGAAGCGTTTATTTCTTCAGGCGAAAGCGCCCTGTTCCAAATTCTGAGCTCGTCAATAACACCCTTGAATGGGCAATCCCAATCTGTCGGCGACCACTGCCAGCGACCGATGTAAAGCGGATATGGGGAATCGTGTATGCGTGGCGGTGCCTGCGCCGTGTTTGCGTCTTGCACGCCGTTAATGAAAATCTTCATCGTTTTACCGTCGGATACGGCGGCGATATGTGTCCAAGTGTTGTTCTTCACTTTCATTTCAGATGTGAGCCAAACGGTGCCTGCATATGTTCCGTTTGAGCTCAATGCGAAGTCAATTCTGCCATCGCTCTCCACATCAAGCTCGTAAACCCTCTCGTTTATGGGTATTGTGCGATTATACAGATACTTGTTGACGATGGAACCTCTTGAGCCGAGAACGGGTTTGATCCACGCTTCTATGGTGATTTCACCGTCATCGAAACCATCTAAACTGGGTGAGTCGGGAACTCTTATGAAATCATCAACGCCATCAAATTTGAGAGCGTGTCCAAACTTTCCTTCAGTTAAAACAGGCATTTCTGTCGTGTTCCCATCTCCCAAACGACCGTGATTGTGGTGTTCGGAGAAGTCAGGCGTCCATTTTGTTTCGTTGACGGTGTTGAAGCTCCAGTATGCTGCGAGCGTGTTGTTCCAATCTATGAACGAAGATGTTGGACTCTCATCTATGACCGTGACATTTACATATACCCAGTTTTCAGTTGTGTAATCAGTGGCAGGAGATGTAAAGAATATTAATGGTGGAGAAGCGTCTTCAGCGAGTGTGATGTTCGCATTCTCAACATCTTTTCCTGCGATTGTCACGACGATTGAATTTGAAAGCGATCCTGCGCTTGCAGTTATCAAATAAGTTCCGTTTGTCAATCCATGTAGAATATAATATCCGTTCTCATCCGTATAATCTTCTGCGCTTGTCCTGTTATTTGTGACATGAGCGTTGAATATGCCCGTTCCGTTCTTATATTTCACATATCCGGAAATGCTATATGTCTTTCCAGCGGATTTTGAAGCCTCTTTTGTGTTTCCGTATGCGCCCATGTTTATCCTGCTTCCGTTCGGTGGTAGTTCGTTGCGATAGTCGCCGTAAACGGGGTCTTCTTCAAAAGGAACGCCAGCATCTATGCAAGGCGATGTGACATTATCTACGACCCAAGCAGAGCCGTTCCATCTTCCCGCTTGCGATTTCAGATGGAAGTCATGCGGCGGTGATGCAAAGAGCGGATCAGCGGAAATATCTCCCGTTCCAGCGGATGCACCGCCGCCGTAATTGCCAGCGTTGTTGTTCCACACATCGTTGTATGATGAAAGGACATTTCCGTATATGCCATATTCACCATTGTTCACAATGATATTGTTCTTCGCAACAATATTGCTCACATCTGCCCCATCTTCCACATATATTCCTGATTTTATTGCATTATTTATCACATTGTTTATTATCTTTATGTTCTTGAGGCTTGCAGTTCCTACTGGTCTGAGATGAATTCCGTGTCCATACGGTTCTTGAGTTCCGTCAGTTTTGGCGATGATGTTTCTTATGAATGTCTCGTTGCTTACCTCTGTATCCCAAGGCCAGAGTGCTATTCCTGGCAAACCGTAGTGACCTTCTATGTAATTATCTCGGTAGATGTTATTTCCACAAGGAACTCCGCCCTGAGAATTGATAAGAATGCCGAAGCCGTAGACATTGAAGTAGTTGTTCTCTATTATGCAGTTTGAGGATTCATATATTCTTATACCAGCATTTCCTGTGCCATCGGAATACACATAGTTGTTTGAGAATGTTATGTTGTCGCTGTATATTGCTCTCAATCCCTCATGTCCTGCCTGAATAACTTCGCAGTCCTTAACTACAGAATTGCTTGAATGAGAGAATTCAACTCCATCAGTCCAGAAGTCAATCATTTTCACATTTTCAACTGTGATATTGTTGGAGTTATAGAGATGGAAGGCATCAATATTGCTGTTTATTCCATTTGGAACAGGACAGTTGTCTTTGTTTCCATTGATAGTTATATTTTTAATTGTTGTTGAGGATATTCCGTCTCCAACAATAGTGGCCCAATTCTCTTTTGTGCTTCCGTCTTCAATCTTTATTGTTGTTTTCTCTGTGCCTTCTCCCTCAAAGATTAGATTTGAGGAGAGGTTTATGGAATCAGAGATAACAAATGTTCCATTCTTCAGATGAACGATGCCGCCGCCTATGCTGTTGATGTAAGAAATTGCTTGATTTATCTCAATCTGGTCATTTTCTCCATCGCAGTTATAATCACCAGTACCGTCTGTGGCTACATAGACGATATGAGAAATTTCTCCCTGATAATCTGCCAATATCTCTTCTGCAGATAAGGCTCTGTTGTAGATTTTTACCTCATCTATTGTGCCGTTGAAGAAATAGTCGCCAGTCATAGGGCATTTTCCAATAAAGTTTAAAGAACTACCTGTTGACCAACCAGGACTTACCAGTTCAGAACTTGTAGTCTCTAAAACACCATCAACATATATCCTCATCTTCTTATCAGAAGGGTCATAAGTCCCAGCAATATGATGCCACTTTCCGTCATTTATGTCGGTAGTGCTTTCAATCCTCTGATAACCAAGTGCATTATCGTATGTTTCCAAACGCACCTTTCCGTTATAGTAATCCAATCCAAATACAGACCAGCCAGAGGTGCAAGCAGCAATACCAACAATACCTTTCCTGCCTGTTAAAGAAGGTTCTACCTTTACCCAGGCAATAAGGGTTGAACCATTTGCTCTCAAAGAAGGTGCAGTAATAATATTATCTGGTAAATCCACATAATCATCAGAGCCATCAAAACTCAAAGCCTTGCCTATCTTTCCATCTACCCAAGTTGCTCCTCCATAGATTGTGCCGTTGTTTCCATTCTCAGAGGAATCATAAGCAGTTGTTCCTTCTCCCCCATCAAACTTGTAGTAAGCAACAAGGTGTGTCTCTTCTGTGGTGGTGAAGGTATAGTCTCCCGATACTGCTTCATTATTAGAGGCATCTCTGCTCTTTACCCTGAAGTGATAGGTTGTGTTGCTTTTCAGACCTGTTATTGTTTGTGTATGCTCTGTTACCAAATTTGTATCCAGAGGTGTGGAGGAGCCATAGCTGGTAGTTAAGCCATATTCTATCTGGGAGGTAGCTGGTTCATCTGTATTCCAAGTAATGGTAACAGTTGAGCTTGTGATAGCAGAGACGGTTATGTTTGAGATTACTGGGGGAGTTGTATCAGGTTCTTTTGTTTTAAAGCTGTGCTCAGTGCTTTGGGCTGAATTGTTTGCTTTGTCCGTTGAGTTAACAACGAAGTAGTAGGTGGTGTTTGGTTGTAAGTTGGTAAGAGTTATAGAGTGAGAGGTTGTGTAGGTAGTATCCTCTTTAGAATAAGGATAGTTGCCAGAGGAAGTTCCGTATTTGACTAAAGAGGTAGCAAGTTCATCGGTTTGCCATGTTATTGTTGCAGAATTTTGGATTATATTTGTTACTGTGATATTTGAGATTATCGGAGGATTTGTGTCTTTTGTTAGTTGGAAGTTAAGGGTTGTTGTTTGATTTGCTAAAATCTCTGCAGTTGCAGTGCTTGAATAATATCCGTCTTTTGATGCGGTTACTGTGTAGTTTCCCGGTAGTAAGTTTGTAATAATATAGTCTCCGGTTGAGTTTGTTGTTGTTTGGTGGGAGTTTACAGTTATCGAAGCTCCTTCTATTGGTAATCCTGTATCTTTGTCCGTTACCTTGCCTTTAAGAGTGCCAGTAGCAACTCCTTCTATCCAGCAATTGCCAGTATCAATATTGCAAACAACTGTTTTTGTTGGTGTGTTGGGGTCTTCCCTATACCAGCTTTCATCTATATCTAAACCTGAAAGGGAGGCTGTTTTTCCGTTGTAAGATGCTGTTATAGTGTAGGTGAAGTTTTCAACTTCTGTTTTGTTTGTTGTCAGATTTAGATATTTCTTGTAATCTGTAATAATTAATGTGTGAGCTGGGTCTTCTGAAGGTAATGGAGTGTGTCCTGTTGATGTTGTATATGTAGAATTTAAAGGTTGTCCGTCAAGGAACTGAATAAGTTGATAATCACACCGATAATTTCCCAAGGCATAAGGCTTTTTAACAACCATATTCTCAACAGGATAGTGATTTGTCTTCATATCATCCAATGTCCAATTCTGCTCAACATTTACGCTCACATTTGCATTCTCAACAGGATTTCCATCTTTATCAACAACCTTTACATCCAAGTAGTATTTTACAAATGCGGATTTGTGTTTGGGTCTGCCTGCTGCATCTTTAAATATTCCTGGTGCGATTATAATATCTTTGAATTTACAGTTTACAAGACCTATTTCGCTGTCTATGTAGCTTTTCCACTTATATATTGGACCCCAGGGACCTGCTGAACCGTCTACATAACAGGAATGAGATTGCAATCCAGTTGATCCTCCTGTTTGTGCAAGTGTCTCTTTTACTACCACATTCCCATCCCCAAAGTCTACATTGTAGATGTTCAGCTTATCCCTATGTGCATTCGTTTGAAAATGTATATTTATTGGTGTCTTACCGGTAATCTTAACATTCTTAAACGCAAAATCAAGAACATCTATATCATCAATATAGAACCAAACTGATTTGTTCCCTTTGGCAGCTTCCATACAATTTTTATTCCAAGTACCACCACCATTAAGATAAGTTCCTATATCTACTTCATTCATATTTGTAAATTGCGTGTTTGTAATTCTTGCTTCGAGTGGAGAATCCAAGAAGAAGTAAGCGCTGTTGTTTATAACGGAGTTGTTTATGATAACAGAAACATAGGATGCCCAGCTGAGGATTTGTGGTCCACCAGCACCATACCATAGTGGATATAACGGATATCCCCAATGGGTAGTGGCACCAGCAAAATTCCACACATAATAATGCTCTGTATCTGAATCAATCGTGCTGTTCTCTATCTTTAATGTCGCACCATAACCAATAGCAAACTCAAGCTCTCCATCAGATTCGCAATGGAATTTCAATGTCTCATCTTTTATGACTAATTCTGAGCCGTAATATAGGAAAAGGTTTGTATAGCTGATAGCCGTTTTCGTTTTTGTGTCATAAGTAAATAAAGAGGGGTTATTAATCGCATCAGCAATATCAGAAAGCCTGACATTCCTGCCTTTAATGACAATACCCTCTTTTTTCAATTCTTTTGGGGGTGATGATGCATCGCAAGCATAGGTATAATTCCCATAATAAATTCCTTTGATAGGAAATAGATATTTTCCATTATATGCTTGAACAGCGTCTGCCTGCATGATATTGACTCCCAAGGAATCGCCACCCATAATCATTATATAATCTGAGGTTGTGACGCTTTTCTCTTGCCATTTCCAGTCAAGAATTCCATCTAAAAATGCATAAATCCATCCATCTGGGGTGCGAATAATGGTTAAATCATGCCAAACATCATATTTTACCCGCGAGGTCATATCATGAGTTGGGTCAAAAACAATCTGATCGTGGTTTAGTCTGAAATAACAGTGATGATGACCGTCATTAAGAAGCTGCCAATAAAGTGAATTATTGTCATTGATAAGATAATGGAGGTCAAACCAAGGATGTCCTGTTCCTGTTGGTCTGTGAAATAAAAATTTCACCTTCCAGGTGCCGTATGCAAATCCTGATGTTGTTTTAAGGGTTGCCTTTGATGTGCCAGGGACATTGCGCAGATATCCCAGGGAAGTATCTGGTGAGTCGGAAGGAGTCCATTCAGGCAACGCTCTTCCCCAAGGGTCTGTTTCTGTTCTGCTTTGATATTTTTTATCTGTGAAGTAATCAAAGATATCTGGAGCTTCTGATTCGCTTAGAGTGGAGATTACCCATTCTTGATGTGCTTCTCCGTTTTCATTATAAGCTTTAACATGGATTTCCCAGATGCATTCTGAAGGGTCTTGAGAGCAGTCAAGAGAAGGGACTGTAAAGGTGAAAGTGTTTGAATTTATGCCTTGGTCAACTTTGTTAACAGACCAGTTATAATTGCAGGGTTCAGTAGTGTTAATAGAGAAAGTAATATTATCCCCTGGCTGAACCAGATACATTAAATCTGTGGTGCTGTTTTTGTTCTGCGTATGCCCACCGTATGAAGACCACGATACGATAGAAGGCGCCGCACCGACAATCTCTATACAAAATACAAGGCATAGAACGATGCCTAAAAAAACAAAAATGGCAAATCGCATTTTCTCCCTCTGCTCTTCCCCTCTCCCCATGTTGGTAACATCAACATAGGATATTTAAATACATACGACTTCTTTACTTACATTACAAATTTCGAGAAATATATTGTACTATTATAAACAAAAAACTTCTAAATCTCCTTTTTTAATCTAATAAGGCTTAAAATTCTTTTTTAAACTCCAGTTTTTCAACTATATTGAATCGCCCTTAACAATATATAGCTCTTTTCGAAAGATAATAAAAGAAAATATTCTCAAATTTTGATAACAAATGGGGATATAATAGAAAAATAATATGCATACATTTTAGAATGAAGCATCTAAAATGAGCACGGTTCGGCGGGTAGTGAGGAACACAGGCCTCCTCCTCGTAGAGGCTTCATTTTCAAATTAATATTCCTTCGATATACCTTGCGAGTATTTGGGCACCGCAGAAATCGGCAAGTATAGTTTCGTGTCCGCATATCCCTTCTTTAAGGTCTTGACGGATTTAGGATACCAAAAAAATTCCTGTTAGGGAAAGAACACATGACCCTGCGCACTTAGATTGATATATATTGATAAGTAATACATAACGCTTTTAAGAGAGATAGGTGAAAGGAGAGAGATGCCGGATATAAAAACGGTGAAAAAATTCGCATTTGATGTGGGCTGGGTGTTTGCAGGCTCTATGGCGGGTTTAGTGCTGAATTTTTTGAAAAAACCTGTAATGGCACGTTTCCTTGGTCCTGAGGGTTTGGGATTGGTTTCAATGGTAACAATGATTGCTGGTATTATCACACTTATAGCTGGTCTGGGATTCAATAGTGCAATAATAAAATATACCGCACAATATAAAGATGATAGGAATAGGCTCAGCGCAATAGTTTCAAGTGGAATAGTTACGATGGCGATTTTGGGTGTATTTGCAAGTATTACTTTGTTTGTGTTATCTAATACCTTAGCTGATGTATTTAACATGCCTTCACTCTCATTCCTGCTTAAAATTTATGCGGTCGTATTTCCATTCTCTCTAATTTTTGGAGTCCTCTTGTCGCTCTTCAACGGTTTACGAGAGATGAAATATTTGACATTTATTGATATATTGAATAAAATAATGATTTTTTCATTTACACTGATTCTCCTTTTTTTAGGTTTTGGAGTCATAGGTGCTTTGATAGGTGATATGTTAGCTTTATTTATTGTGGTAATAATTGCAGCAATTAGCATGAAAAAATTTGTAAATTTCAGAATTTCCGATTTCAAGGAGAACACAAAAATGCTGACCTCCTTTGGTAGCCGAATGATGGGCGCAAATTCAATAAATTTAATACAATATCAAGCGGACAGTTTTTTAATAGGATATTTTTTAACAGCTTCAGACTTGGGTTATTACACCGCTGCTGTAAGTTTAAGCAGATTCTTCTGGAGAGTCCCACAATCCATTCAAATGATAACATATCCAGCAACATCTGAATACTGGAGTAAGGACAAGCGTGAATCACTAAACAAAATGATTGACAAAAGCATGAAATACTCAGCCTGTATTTTATTGCCAGTAGGGCTTGCAGTAGGGTTTTTCGCAAAGGATATTGTTACATTTTTGTTTGGTGATGAATTTATACATGCTGCTTTACCTCTTCAAATATTACTCATTGGGACTGTAATAAACGGGATTATCTGCAGACCAATTGGCGGGTCTTTAGCTGGTGTAGGCCGTCCTGAATTGGAATTAATAACAGTGGGAATCTCTTCTGCAGTAAATATCATGCTTAATGTCCTTCTTATACCAATCCTCGGGATTATAGGAGCAGCAATATCTACTTCAATTTCCTTATCAACAGTATCGGCTTTATATTTACTTTTTGTAATCAAAGATCTCCATGTGGAGTTTGACTTTAAGTGGTTTTTCAAAGCTTTTGGAATAATTACTATATTAATTATAGTATTTATCAATTTTAGTAAAATAAATAAATATATAGGAATTATATTATTATGCGTTTGTA
>Ga0190311_1000376_pt1 | contig 13904 bp, 10 predicted proteins | sample 48700789_MG_FD_165037 | JGI IMG/M metagenome (GOLD analysis project Ga0190311, IMG submission 165037) | Hydrothermal vent sediment bacterial communities from Southern Trench, Guaymas Basin, Mexico - 4870-07-8-9_MG | ecosystem: Environmental > Aquatic > Marine > Hydrothermal vents > Sediment ...
GGGTGTTTATCTGTTTTCGGTTCTGGTTTTTCTGGTTGTTGTGTCTATGGTTGGTTTTGTTAGTGTTGTGAATGCTTTTCTTATGTTGATTTTCTTTTTTGCTGATGTTTCTATGTGTGTGGCTGGGATTTTGCGTTGTTTGGTTTTTCTGCGTATTTTTTGCTTGGTTCTGGGGGTAGGCGCTTTGTTTTGTTTTTTGGGTCTATCTTGTTGCCGATGAGTACTGTGGGTGCTGTTCTTCTGATGGGTTGGAGTATTCTCTTATCGACTTAGGTGTATCGTGGAGGGTTTTGGTCTTGATATGTCAGAGACTACTAATGCTCCTGGTGGCCCCCTATGATATGTATGGTGGGGCTCTTTGGTTGCTTGAATGCTTGTTGTTTGGGGATGTCCTTTTTGATGGGGTTGATTGCTATTTTGCCTGGTTTTTGGTGTTCTATAAGATCTGTTTTGGGGAGTGTATTGGTGCCTATGGTAGTGTGATGTATGTCGTTGAATTTATTTGGGGGTATGCTCTGCGTAGTGTGCTTTTTCCGTTGTGTCGTCGTCTATAACGCATATTTTTAGTTTTGTAACTAGAGTTCTTTTCCGTGGCGTTTTGTGTGGTCTGCTGTTAGCTATGTTGATAGTGTGAGTTTGGGTATTTTGTCGAATGTGTCTTGGGTGGGTTGGTCTGTTATTTCGCTTTTGATTTTGCTTGTGGGTGGGTGATATGTTTCGATGTGTATGCTTATTGTTTTTTGACCTCATTTTTGAGTAGGCTTAGTAGCTCAAATGTTCTGTGTAGGATTGCTAGGTAGTTTTTGTGGTTTTGTCTATGTTTTTTTGTAATCTGGTGGAGTTTGTTATGGCGGCCATGGGGTCTATGAGTTGAGGTATTCTGGGATATGGTATGCTTTTTGTTCCCATATTTGTAAACCTATTTATGCGGTTATCTTCGATCTCAGAGCTTTTCCTGTGCTCAGCATGAGCATTGGTGCTGAGTGGAGGTTCAGTATTTCCCCATAGAATGGTAGTAGTAGATTTATCACTGCAAATCTGGTGGCTGTGGTCTTCTTTTCCTTAGTTCATGTAGGAAGGCTGCGACTGAGAGTGGTATTGTGACTATATATGCTGGGGATTCTAGATCCGATGGGGGTCCCCCTAAGATAATTAGAAATGTGTGCTTTGTGGACTAATTTGTTGGTTTTATTGTTTGGGTTGCTATCCCGCATTCCCCTAATTCTTTGCTATGTATGATATTTTTCGTAAAGATAGCGTTTCTCAGCAATCAACCAATACCAAAAAACTCTGAGGAGAGAGCCAAGCCATAAAATCTGCCACCCAACAAGATAGAGTTAGTCCACAACGCAAAAATGTAGAGATTTCGTTCCTTCTTTTTTTGTTGCTGATGATTGTTGGTTGATGAGTGTTTTGAAGAGTTATTTTTCTAGTTATTTAAAAGAAACACCAATTTTGGGCGTAATTTAGCCACGGAGATTTATTCATCGTTGTTTAGATAGCAATTTCTGGAATGTAGAAGATAATGGACAGTGTGTTCTGATTATTGGATTTTTTGGCTTGGAGCTATATACATTATGCAGTATTTCGTCTTTATCCTCAAAATACTATGTTCTCCGATCCAAAAGCCTAGCGGTGGCGAGTATCTCAAATAGACCTTTGGCAGTCTCCAGAGAATATTCTGATATCTAAAGACCCCATTATTGTATGTTGGGAATATCCTCTTGAATTCCTTAAGTCTCTCCTTCTCCTCTGTTGTGAAGCCGACAGTATCATCCACACTTAGGAATATGCCGTTTTTATTTAGCTCGAAGAGCAGATCTTTGATGTTTCTTTTTTCGACATATGCCACAAGACTGACAACATCATCGAAACTCCTAATATTTTTTGTTTTTCTTCTCATGTCCAAGCATCGAATTAAGACCAGTAGCTCTAGGATTCTCCAGTTTCCCGAGTCTATTTCTCTCTTAAAGCTGTCAACTATGTCTCTTAGGGACTCTATTTTGCCTAGATTCTCATAGAGTAAGCTGTGAATTTTTCTCTCGATAGTTTCTCTCAGCTCAGCCTCAGATGCGAATGAATATTTTTTCCTAGGTAGCTTTACGATAAATTTCCTGTTTGACCAGTATGACTCGAATGGCGGAGTGTTTATTTTTGCATCCAATAGTAGTTTATAGGCGATGGGCACCGCGTCGCGGACAAGTTTTTCTTTCATCTTATTGAAACATTCTGGACATAAATCCCCATAAAATTTTTTTCCATTCTTGACCCATACAACCTTATTCCCATCAATTCTGAAAATAAGGCTAATTCTACTTATTTTCTTTGGATAATAAACCTCTTGATGCATGCCATCCTCAAGACGGTCTCCCGCGGGGTAAACAACAATTCTTTTTCTTGCTATCTCAACAAAACTATGGACAATAGCATACCTAGAACAATTCCTACATATAGATATTTTCTCTATTCTCGCCTTATCACCAAGAATTTCCCTAGCAAGAATTCTTAGCCTCGCTATAATCCTTTCCTTAGGATCATCACTAAAAAAATCAAGTAGGGACTGTTGCATACCCCCCTTAATAATGGTTTCAGTCACTAGGATAAGCATACATAGGATTATGGGGAAGGCTAAGAGATTTTCGTCTATTGTAAAATTGCGGAGTATATCTCCCTATACAGAGGTAGCGAATTTGATTCCCGACAGAAACTCTATCTAGATCATATTAGTAGATACCCGCTCAAGATCCAATTTTCTGTTCACATATTCAGTCTCACAATATTTCTAATAGAAAATAAGAGAAGAACTAACCCAACCACTGTTCAAATGCGCCACGAATGTGTTTGTAAAGCTCAAGAAGATCTTTATCATCAGCCTCCACACCAAAGGCTCTTAGGAATTCTTTATCAAGCTCCATTCTGAGATTAACAAGCTTATTAGAGCGATACTGTTCCGGAAGCCTTCCAAGATCAACCTTAGCAAATTTATCATAAACCTCCGTAAGCTTAATAAGAATGCTGCTATGATCTTTCTCCAACTTATTTACATCCAAAACAGGAACTAATCGCCAATGACTCATTGCTAATTCAATCCATCTTCCCCGAGTTTCTTGTCTATTTGCTAATGTTATTAGAATTCCCCAAGTAGTATTAAACCACACGCAAAGAGCTTTTAACTTTTCTTCCTTTTCTTCTTTAAGTTTAATAGCATAGAACATATTCGAAAGAACGGGATCATCGGAAAGCATCGAAATTACGTGGGTTGTATCAACCCAAATTCTGTTCGGTAGAAGAAGATGCCCTGCTTTTTCTTGGAATATTATTTTAGCTCTCTGGGTTCTTGGTACAACATATGCATTCGGAGATATCATCATCCTTCTTCTGACATCTTCTTCGCCACCGAAAACTGCAAGTAATGCTCCGGGAATACGACTCGAAACTTTCTGAAAGTTATCGTTGAACTGATGACGATCAATACCAATCGAGGAAATAAGTTCGTTCAATTTAGCTACTGGCACTTCGATTCTTGTATTTCCGACCCGTATTATACCTCTTAGGATATCTATTATTTCTTCTAGCAGAAAGATATCTGGTAGGAAGACAAGTCTTCCCCAATTATCGATATGATCCAATAAAGTTTTTCGATCAACATTTATGATAAACGCTTGAGCGTTTCCAGCTTCCACATATTTTTTGCCTTCCCTGATTTGTTTCGCGAGAGCAATAGCTTCAATACTCGTTTTTGGCTTCCTTAGTAGCAATACAAACCTTGTTACCGTATTATCTGAACATCTTTTGGCTCTTTTTGCTACCAAAAGGAGCTCGCTCAAGCTTGTGGATTCTGAAAAATTATAGCCATTTTCGGAATCATAGCTAATAACTATGTACTCTATTTGGAATTCCGAAAGCAATAATGCACGCGCGAGAAACCAAGATGCCCCAGATAATAGAGTCTTAGGTAGAACAAACCCTATTTTTCCGTTATCTTTTATCATTTTATAAGCGAGAAATAGAAATAGAAGTCCCTCTCCCGCTTGGCCTATCTGAGTGAATGTTCGAAATTCTTTATCTTCTATGAGATTTCTGAGAGCTGAGTTTCCTAAAAGTTGTTTTGCTATTGTCAGAAGGCATGCCCTTATATGGTTTCGCAAGGTGTTATACTCTCTAGTAATGCGCTCTCGCAAGTTAGTTTCCATAATGAATCCAAATAGTCCTCCACCTTCTCGCCCTCCTCGTCCTGTCGCCCTCGTAAATGGAGGGTTCATAACTATGTAATCAAATTTCTCTGCGATAAGATCCATTATTTTCACTATTTCCTCTTTTTCCTCTCTTAGGCCTATTCGGGTAGTTTTTGCGACACCAAATATATTCGTTAGTGTTTCGTTGGGGCGTGCAAATTCTAGTGACCCTAAGGATACGGATACCCCATCTTCTCTTCTGGCGCCTAGGGGCATTGTGAATATGTTGAATTCCTCTAGGGGTGCTTCTGGATTATGAAACGCGAGGTTTATGGCTGTTATTTGTGTTGCGTATTTGAGCACATCGAATCCATAGCAGTTTTCTATGAATTTTCTGTGGAATTCTAGATATACATCTTTTGGAGCAAAATCTATACCACTTTGGGCCAGATTTTTAGCTAAGCTAGCCATAGTAGCACTATAGGCTGCGGTGAGTAGTGTCCCACTCCCACAAGCAAAATCACAGATCCTTGGAACATCAAATTGAGGAACCAACTTTCCATTCTTATTTATGATTCTTAATTCGACTTCTGGATTCATTAGATATAGGAGAAGATATGCGGCAGGAATCGATGTAAAGAATGTTGCTAGTCCTTTACGGAGGCTCCATTCTCCCACAATCTTGTGGTATATTTTCCCTGCGAGGTCTCTTCTTAGGAGTGTCTTTTTGGATGCGATTTCTGTTGCCACCAATATCAACCTTTTTAATATTGGTAACGAGGGAAGACATCTAACTATCTCTTTGGCTACATTAAATACTGGCTGATAGTTTATCTCTAGTATCTCCTCGAATGCTCTTTCTAGTGCTACTTTAGGTCCATATTTCTTAACTAGTTCTGATAATGGGTTCATCCCATGTGCATACCTTATTGATTCATAATATATTGAGCTGAGGAGTATAGCCAAGCCAGCTTGCGCAAATATTACTTCTTTTATTAGTTTTGGGTCTCCTATGGAGAAGCCATAAAGCCTGAACAAGATCTTGTAGATGTTTTCTGTCATGGTCTCTGCTTGGTTGTGGTCTGATAGAGCATCAACAAAATCATTTATCAGATTCTCTATCTTTTTTTCTATTTCTTTAACATGTTGTTCGCTTATTATGAATTGTGCAGATTCTTTTATTAGATTTGCTAATCCTTGAATATCTACTTTTATCCAATCTTCAGCGGGCTTAGCGATGACCTTTCTATTGTAGAGAAATTGCATCAAGGTTCCAGATATGTCCTCTGGAACAATAACCTTGACATAGAAAGTAGACTTCTTGAGACGTTCCTTTATTTCATGTTCAGTAAGTTCCTGAGGGTAATCCTCGCAGTAATGTATGGCGATAGCCAGATCCGCAGAAAGCTGTTCGATACGTTTCTTGGCATCATTCTCAGCATCAGCCCTACTATACGATCCCTCCAACACTATCTGGAGCCCCTGATGATAAGCAACAATATCCCGACGTCCTCGACCAATTTGCTCGCTCTTCGATACAATTCCCATTTGGTTTAATATCTCAGATAACAGTACATTCAATTTGTTCTCGAAGACACGAGGCAACGCTATCCCCACTAACCCAACCATATAATAAAAATCTAACATTTAAGGACCCAGAGAAAAAAGAGGGAGAGATACCAGAAGCAAAGGAGATTAGAGAAGCAGTCTTGTTATTCATATTCGAGAGCATCAAAAGAAGAATCTTAGCTGAAAGGGCTGTAAGAAGAAATGATATAGAGAAAGCATTCCTTAATGCAACAAAGCGCTATTTGAAGGAAAATAGAGGAATTCAAACACCCAGAGAAATTGAAAGAATCTCAAATGAAATCCTAGACAACTGCAATAGAGACCTCAGAGTTATCCTATTGGGATCCTCGGCAAAATATAGCGCGACACCAGAAAGCGACATAGAATTATTCATCTATTCAGAAAAATTCGCATCATGTGGAGAGTTCCATGGTGGTGAGTATTGGGATTTCATAAAATTCTTGAAGGAAGAAATCGCCAAAAAGCTTGGAATGAAACGAAGAGTAGAGGGCAGGGAAAAGTTCCTAGTTGACCTTAGAGTTGGCACTCCTGACCTTATTGCAGAGCTGGCTAGGCGGGAAACAGAAAGAGCACGGCGAGAAAGAGGTGCCTTCTGGACATTCACACCCGCCACTGATGGCATACTAGTAGGTGATGTGAAAAGAGATATGATTGCTGACCTAATACCAGAAGTAAGCTCAGTAGCTAGGAGGTTGGGGAAGGGCCAGGATTTATACGAATGGGGAATTAAGCAGTACAGGGAGTCTCTAGATGTGCTTCTTAGGGGGATAGGAGAAGATGAACCCGAAAAACTTTACCGCTACTTCGATCTCCTAATCAGGGGAGTAGCGATAAGGGAGAGTAGGCGCTTTGGAACCACAAGTTTTAGAGAATTTAAGACAAAACCATATTGGCTCTTGTTTGACAGCAAGCTACATTTGAGGGGGAGAGCTTCTCTAAGAGACGGGATAAAAAGATATCTTATTGGCACAATACTCTTTAGAGCAAAGCTTAGGGATCGAATCTCGTACGAAAAAAGGTATTTGAGACGCTTTGTTCATATAAATCTTCCTATCTCGAGGTCGTAAAGCGGGCCGAAGATCCCGTCATGAAGAATCGTTAGTTCCTTAACCAAGTTATAAATTTTCTTGTGTATGTAGCGGGGCCTGGGAATATACCTCTCAAAGTAGTCCCACCAATAATTCATATCAGCAACAAATGGGATATCTATCTTCTGAAAGATGTCTCTGAGAAGTCTCGGATCCCTGCGAGTAAGGAGATCGTACATCCCCTCCACCACAATATCCATAAGTTTACTCAAAACCTTCTTTGCCCTCCTTAAAAGTTCGAGTCCCTCTTCAGGGTTCTCTATAACATATTTGCGGAAGGCGGACCATTCCCCACCAAGCTTATTCGCAATCTCCGAGAACTCCATAATGGTTGCCTCAAATCTTTCCCTATCAGTACTATTGGAGGTATTCCTCAATCTATTCGCCAATCTTCTCAGAAGGATGGCTTCCCCATAGAACGAATAGTAGTCAAAAAAATTTGGGTGTTCTTTCTCCAACTTCCTCGCAGTCCACTCGAACACATCCGCGAGATACTCAAATATTTCGGGGTATCCATATTTCCAATAAAGCTTTATGGCCTTAACGAAAAGTATGTAATCGAGAGGGTTCTTGAGTACTTTTGCCAAATCCAGCATTATTTCATAGAGCTCCTCTTTCTGATTGTAAAAGTATTCTTTGATATCCTTAAGGCTGCTAACAACGGTCTCCATCTATACCACCAGCTCCACTATTCTCTTTTTCTCCTTGTCTATTATTCTTATTGTTTCTTGGTTTTTGAGGTCTTCCATCAGATAGAAAATTTGGTTTTATAGAGGTACTCAATATGGTAGTGAAGGGTGGTGAGTATTATTCAAAATTGCGAATAATGATAGTACTGATAGGGTTCCCGAAGAACAAAGCAAACACAAGCAGCATGCAGGAACAAAAGGTACAGAGAGCAATAAGAGCACTTGAGGCAATCACATATTAATCGGATTTGTAGTATTTTTCATTAGGTGTTCTCTGTGGATTCATTGATCCTTAGGAATACAAGAGCTCTCTGGGTTTTGAGGGAAAGTTTTTTCTTCTATCTGCCCTACGCGAACTTTGATATTCACGCTTTTTGCGATGAGTATGGAGAGAAGATATGTTCCATTGTTGCTGACTTAAAGCTCAGGACTGGAATACCATATTATGCATCGAAATGGGGCATAGTTAGGGAGTTCTCTGTTCCAAAAGAATCACTTCGCCTTAGAGTTGTTGGAACTCCTTTTCCACCAAGCGTAAAGAGTCATAATTTCAGGCGACATTGGGAAAACTTGTTTAATCCCATACTGTATATGGAGAGGCTAATAGAGGATTCTCATTGGTTCACAAGATACATAGATCTAGAATTTGAACAGGGGAAGATAGAGTCTGGAGTGAAGGTTGTCAGAAAAATCTATGTTGCTGGTACTGAGCCTACCCCAACAAGTATGAGGGTCTTTCTTTTTCCGCCGTCCATAATAGTTTTTGAGACTGCGGAAGGAGAATATTGGACGCCTCGCTTTGGGGGGACATGGATAGAGATCAGTAAGGGTCTTGAGGCTAGGGCTTATCTAGAGGGATTTATCTGGCCTAACTATAAGCAGGTTAGGTCGATTAAGGTTCCCGATCTGGAGAAGTATTCGTCCAAAGCGTTTATTCCTGATCCAACAGCTAATATTGACTATGTAGTTGTGGATGAAATAAGTATGGAGATATATGGTGTTCGGCAAGGCGAAAAAGTACCGCTAGAGGAAGTTAAACTGAGATTTGCTGTCCCGAAGTGGATGCTAGAGAGAACAAATAGCTTAGTGACCTATGTGAATCTCCCAATCTTTGGAGCTCTGATAGAGACACTTGGTAGCAGATACTTTATAGGTACCATTTGTAGGGATATCATAGATAACTGTGTTGATTTTCTAGGTATTGATAGAGACTCCATCAAGAGGTACATTAGGTATTCTAGAAAGAGATCCCTCCAGGAACTCATTAAAGATAACTACATGAAGATCATTTCTAAGCTTATAGGAAAGCCCATACAAAGATACTTAGAAATAATTTTGCGGACAGACCAATTCGATGCTTCTACCTTAGCAGACAGAGTGGAAGTTACGAGGGCAAGGGCCAGGCAGGTTATCAGGTATTTAGCTTCCAAAAGACTCATAGTCGAAGTGAAACGAGGTACTTATACTGCATCTGGTAGCCTCAAAAAGTTAGTGGGCCAGATAGAGAAAGCTAAAAATTGGGGCGTTGGGGATCTGCGAAGGCTTTATTATGCATATAAGTTGTCATCGTCAGAACTAATTAATACTGGTTTCCCTAGGTACATCTGGTTTTCTCCTCCATATGATTTTGTTACTCTTGATACAAGTCGATTATCATTTCATATTCGGAAGGAAGAAGCTGAGCTCTTCGATTACAAGTGGATGATAGAGGAGAAGAGGGAATACACACACTGGCTAAAACTGTTTATGTGGTTCTGGTTCTACATGGACAAATTTTATCAGGTAGCATCCAACTTTGGATCCGAGGATTTCTTGTCTTACTACATGCTAATCGAGGCGAAGAGGAGGGGGCTGTTCCTATGACCAAAAAAACAGAGGAAATCTACTGTTGCGATGAGTATGGCCGACCCTTCGTGTTTAGGACAATTGATGGAAAACCAAGACCCATAGCGGTTATGAGTGCCCTGGCCAAAGCATTTATTCAGCTAATGGGGGTATCAAATTATGATGCTACCGAGAAATATATTCTTTCGGCTCTGAAGGAAAAATCGAAGAAAGTTAAATCTGAGAAATACTTTAAGGAGCGTGGTTTGGTTCTTGAGGAAATGTTAGAAGATATACTTAGGAGGGCTATAGAACTCATAGGGGAGGATCTCGAAAGTGCTCTCAAGAAGGGGGAGTCTACTAAAGAACTTGAAGATGCTAAAAGAGCTGTTGAGAGGATATTAGAGAGTAGGAAAATTCTCCAGCGTTTGATAGATAATATTAGAAAGGATGTTAGGCAAATACCAGAGAAACTCACAATAGGAGCACTTCTCAGTAGTGTGGTTAAGGTCATAAATACTATTAGCTACGAGGACATAAAGATGCATCGAAAGATAGTATCGGAAGTTCAAAGTATTGTTAGAAGCCTCAAGATAGGTGATCTGCCGTACAGCGAATATGCCCTCGTATGTGTTTATGAGAGTATAAAAAGGATTAGGATCGTTGAGGCAATCGCAAAGAGACATCTCGAGGAGTACCCAGACAAAAAGATAATCCTTCTAGGCTCAGCCGCAAAATTGGAGGCCACACCAATAAGTGACGTGGAACTATATATCCTACATGATGCCGATGAAGAGACACTAGAAAAACAGAAGCTGTTTTTTATGGAGAGAATAGCAGAAAAGCTGGGCGTGACGCCAGATATCCAGCATATACAACCAGAAAAACTTGCAGAGTCTCTTAAGGAAAAAGAAAAAAGGCCCGAGGAGAGGGAAAAGAAAATAACATGGCTTCTAACGCCAGTAAAAGATGGGATCCTCATAGATAAGGAAGGAACACATTTTGGGGAAAAAGTAAATGACGAAAAGTCGTTAGAGGTCATAGAGAAATTTATAATAAGTCTAGCAGAGGCAATGGAAACTCTTGAGAAAGAACATAGATATCATGTACCAAGAGAAATCTTGAGGAAGCTAAGAGAATCTGATGAACTAGAGAAATCTGATCGATATAGGATAATATTTGGGCTCATTTGGGGGAAAGTCAGAGAGTGGGCAGTGGCAAGACTCAGAAGAACGCTTAAGGAAACCCTGAAAGAGAAAAACACAGCTAAGACACATCACAGAATACTCTCATTCTTCGCATCAATAAAGCGACTGGGTATGAAGATAGAGACAATGAGGTCATGGAAAAACAGGCCTTACTGGAGAATCCTGTATTCAGAAAAGAATCCAGAAGGCCAAAGATATATTGCAAAAGTATTAAAGTGGAGAGTCAAAGGCAGAATCCCACGGTATGATAGAGAATTCTTGCAGAGTATAATTGACAAGCTCAGAGAACCTAGAGATCCAGTAGTAGTGTTAGAAAAGATACTATATGGTTAAAGTAGCGGTATTCCTAGATAGCTCCGTATCGTAAATACCGTGTAATGGATAAAATTGGTAAATTCTGGAGCCTCCTTTTCTAGTCTTTCAAGAAACTCATCGCTACCATCGAGAGTCCACAGATAAATCTCCCTTAGATAAGTATATATGCGCGCATCAATCTTCCTAAGGATAAGAGCAGGTAGTATTTTCAACAATATTTTTCCGAGCTTCCTCAATTTCTCAAAGACGATAGCATCATCCTCCGAGTAAATACTGATAGCCTGATGAACATCCTTAACAATACTCATTATTTCTTCTCCATCTATTTCCCCGGGGTTCGGTAGAGCGCGTAAGCACTCACTCCAAAAAGTGAGGACCATCATCATATCTTTCCTGTTGAATGTCATTTCAAGATTCATTTCAGATAGTTTCTTTTTAAGTTCGAATAGATAATCAGTAAATAATTTGAAGATATCTATTCGCTTCAGAGAATATGCTTTTGCTGGAATCAAAATGTATATCTCAATGAGGTCTCTGAAGGTTAAGGCATCATTATGTTTGTAGAGCCTTACAAAGTATTCGTCGAAAATATCGATTGTCTTCTCAGGATCCTTCAAAAATTTCTCTGGATCTTTCTCAGGGTCAAACTGATCGATGAAATCTAATATGTCCTCATCTTCTATCTTGCCAATTTCCTCGTAGAACCATTCCATAAGCTTAATATCGCTTGTATCTATGTCAAAAACGCTCATCTATGCCACCAGTTCTACTGTTTTCTTTTTTCCTTTATCTATTATTTGTATTATTCTTTGGTTTTTTAGTTCTTCTAATACTTGTTCAGCCAGTTATTTGTTTAGGTGGATTCATAGTATTTCCTCAAGGTCTCGATAGGGAAAATCGCTGACAATACGGATCGAGATAAGAAGAGCTTCGAGGAGATAAACGGTGTGCTTGGGAGCTGAGGAGGAATATGGAGGGGATAACGAGGGCACTACACGACACCAGAAGCGAATACGAGGAACTAAGAAGAAACGTTGATGAGATACCAAACCAAGTCCAGGGCATCGTACAGCAGCTCGTCACGCGACGCTGATGAACGCAATAGACGCGATAGGGCGAGAAGTCAAGAGGAGCATAGAGGAGATGAAGCAACGCAACACAATAACAACACTAATCCTAACAAGACTAGCAACAAGAAGAGAGGTTCCACTAGAGGAAATACTACAAATCCATCCAAACGAAGAGATAGTGAAACAAGTATTAGAAGAACTCAAAAACCAAGAAACAATGAGAATAATAGATAAAGGAAAAAGGAAGATAGTGGAGCTGGTAATGTGAAATGGCTGAGATAAGGAGAAAATTCAAGAGCTTAGAGGAGATAAAGAAGTACATCTACGGGATGAAAGAGGAGTGCTATTGGTCGTTGTCAGCACTAGCAAACATACTGGAGAAGGATATGATCTATGTCTTGTTCTCGGAGGCGGTGGATATTTATGAGGAATATAGATACCCCGAAGTGTTCGAGTATGCTGCAGATGTAATAGAATGGGCATCAAGAAAAGTAATGAGGGAAGAGCCATATGTACTAACACACGACGACCTAGGCTTAGCATATATACTGAGGAGACTGGCGGAGAAGCTCAGACAAAAACCAAATAACCTCGACCTAGAGGAGATAAATAGGAAATCTGAGGAGCTCCTAGACCTATCAGATAAGTTGGGTAGGTTTGATGAGTCACTTAGAAAATATTTCATTGAGGATCCAGAGGCTGGATATATGTTGCTCCGCAGAACACAGGAGATCCTGAGGTTTCTCGTCGATGCTGTGGCACACAGCTTTGCATTGCTTCTTAAGACTAATGATTCTGAGACTCTATCAGCTATGTATGAGATAATCAATAGGGAGTCCAGGCTTGGCGCTAGTTTTGAGCATTGGCTGGGGCATATCTTAAATGGTGATATTCGGGTTAGGTTGAGGTATATCCATAAGAAGATATATGACATGATTCACCAAATCTTGATACTGAATAATGGGATGGATGAGTTCTTCTTTCTTCTTAAGAAAAAAGGTTTTCTTCGTAGAACCTCCGCATAGCCAAACGGTCATAAGAAACGCTCTCTGTGAGTTTTGCACGAAACATTATCACTCCTACAAGTGTTTCTTTAATTGATACTTTCAAAAGATCTGCGCCCTCTACATACTGTCTGTCGAAAAGCAACCAATAAGGTTTTGTATCAAATTTCCCTATCATATCTAGTGAGTATCTCTCTTCCTTATCAGCGTCGCGAAACTAGTTTCGTTAGCAATTTTTGGTGGCTTCTAATACTCGTCGATCAACACTAGAGAAATCAGAAGCGATAGCGTCGAAAGGAAGGAGAAACGGAAACAAAACAGCTAAGAGCTCACCGACTAGTATTCAGAACAACGGGAAGGAGGTAGGAAGGATAATAGAGGCGATAATGAGGCCGCCGGAGGAAGAAAGAGAAGAGGTCGAGGAGGAAGAGCCACGAGCCTAAACCCCGAAACAAAAACAGAGAACACGTTTGTTTTTGGGTTATAGTTATGTTTTGTATGTGTTATTAGTATTTGCTCGTTGTTTTGGTTCCTACGCAACGGAATATGCGGAGATTAGTTGGACGGATAGAACAAAGAACATAGAAGCCTAGAAAGGATAAAAGCAACCTATGCGGAAAATCAAATTTTCCATTTGAGATTAGAATTGTCATGCGTGATGTTTGTTGGATTTCTGATGCAGTCCTCTACTTGTTGCCTGCTAATACCACGCTCGATCATACGTTCTATCGCGTGCTTGGTGTACCTAATTCTGGCCACTCAATATCGCGTTTCACTTTGGGTAGGTATTCCCAAATTTAGTTATGTTTGGCAGGGAATACCTACCCTTCATCGCACATATCATCCCCTCCCACGAGCACCCATCGGCGGAGACACTCCGCCTCGGCACCCAGCTCATCGGGGCTTCGGCCCGCACGCCACGGGCCACATCCCGCAGTGCA
>Ga0190311_1000383_pt1 | contig 13615 bp, 21 predicted proteins | sample 48700789_MG_FD_165037 | JGI IMG/M metagenome (GOLD analysis project Ga0190311, IMG submission 165037) | Hydrothermal vent sediment bacterial communities from Southern Trench, Guaymas Basin, Mexico - 4870-07-8-9_MG | ecosystem: Environmental > Aquatic > Marine > Hydrothermal vents > Sediment ...
AGATATTGAGATTTATGGAAGTGGAGGTACTATAAGAGCTTTGAGTTTCTTCCAGGAACTGTGGAATGAGATGAAGGATGATATAGCTAGAGTAGGTGAGGTACTTGAGGAATATGAAGAGTAGAGGTGATTTTGATGAAAGGTTTACTTGATGGATACAAGAAGATGAAAGAAGCTGAAGAAATCATTGATATTTTAATAGAAAAAATAGGATCTATGGATAAAAATCTAGCTGATATATCAAAAAAGATGGACAAAATCATAAAACTTCTAGAGAAAAAGTAACTTTTTTCAATTTTTGAGGATAAAAACCTTTTTATACAATGAGGATTTATAATATTATGTATGAGAAGATTAGGTCTATTCAGAAGGATACTTGAGACAAGACCCACTAAATATGGTAGAGATAAGTACGGACCAATTCCAGGATGTGAGTATCTTCGTGATACTAAAACTAAATTTAGACAAAGATTTGGATATATAGGTAGGAGGAGATGGTGGTGATATGGCTTCGGAATTAAGTAAATACGGTTTTCCAGAGGGAGTGACTACAGTAAACGTTGAGGAATGGAAAGACATAATAAGGGTTTCATTAAAGGAACTTATTGAACAATATGCTATGTATGATGAAAAAGATAAATTATCTGAATTTGATCCCAAAAAGATAGTTAAACCATTATTGGCTGTGGGTCCTCCTGGAGTCGGAAAATCACAAGCTGTTTATGAGGTAGCTTATGAAATAAATGTTCCAGAAGAAGTAAATATAACTGATGAAGAAAAAATCAAGGAGATCCAAGAATTACATAATTTAGTTAGAGGGTATGGAGAACAGATAAACGTAATAGATTTGAGATTATCTCAGCTAGATCCAACTGATATCAAAGGTTTACCTAGATTTACTGATGGTTCTGTTGAGTGGGTTCTTCCAGAATTTCTACCTAGAGATGTTCCAGGAGAAAAGTTTGGAATTCTGTTTCTTGATGAAATAAACCTAGCTCCTCCAGCAGTTCAAGCAGCCTGTTATCAACTGATTCTAGATAGAAAAGTGGGCGAAAGTTATGAGTTACCAAAAGGATGGTTAATTGTAGCAGCTATGAATCCTCCAGAAATGGCTCATATAGCTTATCCGCTTCCACCACCATTGGTTAACAGATTTACAATTTTATATGTTGAACCAGATCCTCAAATATGGATAAGATGGGCAGTGATCAGTGGTATAGATCCTGATATAGTGGCTTATATATCAAGGAATCCAAATGCTCTGTTTGAATTTGATCCTAGTGGTGAACCATATCCAACACCAAGAACATGGGAATACGTTGATTTATATGTCAAGAGGGCTGATGAATACACTGAGGATGAGCTTGAGGCTCTGGTCTGTGGTTCTATAGGTAAAAAGGAGGGTAGAAAGTTCTTAATGTACAGAAAAATAAAGAGAGTTATTCCAGTTGATGAAATGGTCGAAAAAATTATTAATGGAGAAATAGTAGATCCTGGTGAGATACCTGAAGAAATAACTATAGATGAGACTGTGTTTCATAGAATAGACATTTTAAGTATGATTGTAACTACATGTATAGAAGAGATATCCTCAAAAGAAAGTATAGAAAAAAGACGTAGTGCTATCATAGCTGATAATGTGGAAAGATATCTAGACTATCTAGACAAATATGGTAAGGAACATCCTGGTATAGTACCTAGGGATATGGTTAGACTATGGTATATATTATATGATGAAGTTAGATTCAAACTAAGAAGAAAAGGTGTGATGAGGTGAGGTGATATAATGTTATTTGGGAGAAGAGAAGGAATACTAGGAAGATTTGGAATATTAGGTGGTAGTGAAGAAGAAACAGATGAAGAAGAAATATGGAGAAGAATAGATGAAAGAATGAAAGAAAAATACAAAGAATGGTTCGAAGATCTAGTTATAGCTGAGGTGGACTTTGGAGAGGATCCATAATGGTCATGGATGATGAAGAATAAGAGTTGATAGAAGAGATATACTATGACAGTCTATCACTTAATATGTTATGGAAAAAATTATTATGGACCCATAAAGATCATAGGTAAATGGTTTCATGTATTAGCAATTTCTTTTCTTTATTACTACAAAGAAAGATATAATTCTTTTGTCTATCTAACAGAAAAAGGTCTAGAATATGTACTTGATGAACATATGAATAGGATTGATGTTAGAGATTTGATAAAATCCATATATAATTTATCAATAGAAACATTTAGTGAGAAGAGAGAAAACATAATAGATGATGTCTGTCATTATACTATAGGAGAACCTTGTGAAATATTTAATGAAGAAAGTTACTATGGCACATCATTGTATATAGAGCTAGATGAATACACATATCTAGATATATGTTTTGTTGAGAAAATGTATGAAAATGAAGATCTAGTTTATCAGGGCAAAACTGAAAGTCTAGATGATATAATGAGAAATAAAATCGTTGTAACACTCAATCTTTATGAGGATGTTAAATTTGAATCTAGTATAGAGTATTTTTATCAACTAGAGAGATATGAAAAAATTAGTGATTTGATAAAAAGGTTGGAGAGATGATAATATGGTCTTGATTGATGAAGACTACATAATTAGAAAATTATACGAAACAAGAAGAATATTCTCAACTAGACATCTATTCCTTTCAATACTTATACAAGATTTTAAATTAGAGTTAAGTGATGAAGTTAGAACTGCTGCTATTGACTTCGATGAAAAAGTAATTAAATTTAATCCGTGCTTTGCTAAGTGTTTGATAGGAGAGGAGATTGAAAAATTACCTATAAAACTACCTATCAAATTAGGAAAGATAGTTAAATTAAAACCCACTGTTTCAGAAGATCTTTTATTCGTTTTTGCTCATGAAGCTTTTCATCAAATTTTATTAGCTAAAGAGAGAGCTATACTAAGAAATATTGAACCAGGAACTCCAGAATGGAAACTTTGGAATATGGCACAAGACTATGTCATAAACGTAATGATAGAGGATTTAGGTATAGCTAAAATGCCCAGAGACCTTTACTATGACGAGAATGCTCCAGAATGTCAAAAATGGAATAGAGAGGGTCGAGGTATAAAAGTAAATTTCTGTTATGATCCTAAATTCAGGGGTTGGACCACGGAAGAAGTATATGATTATTTATTAAAACAAAGAGGATTACCTCAAAATGTACGTGGTATTATGGGTTTACCAACACCTACGGCTCCAGGAAAAGAAGTCGATGCACCAGTTGATGTCGTTAGAGGTGTTCCGAGATCATCAGAGGAAGCTAGAAGATTTTATAGAGAAATTGAAGATAAGATTATAAAAGGTTACAATATAGCTAGAGTACCAAGTGGTTTAGAAAGAATTATCGATGAGATTCTGAGACCTAAACTTGATTGGCGTTCATTGTTACAAAGATACATGAAGTTCGCTATAATGGGTAGTGGACGAGAAGACTATACATGGTATCCACCTCACAAAAAGAAATATGTCGTAACTGGAATTTACTTACCAGGAATGTATGAGAGAGCAGTCAGAGCAGCAGTGGCGGTTGACACGAGCGGTTCTATAACAGAGACAGAATTTAAGTATTTTGTTTCAGAAGTACAAGGGATATTGAATGCTTTTCCAAGTTATGAACTGTTAATTATAGTTTGTGATGACCACATAGAAACCAGAAATAAAGGTATAGTTGATGGAGAATTGATCCAATATGTAGCTACCAGAGATGATTACATATTTATTAGACACAGGAGAGGAACTGTACCTCCAGGATTTTGGAGGAAAGGTGGAGGAACCGATTATAAACCAGTTTTTAAACTTATAGAGAGATTATACTTTAAACCAGACGTCTTGGTTTACTTTACAGATTTGATATGTGGACCTGAATGCTTTCCACCATATAAACCACCGTATCCAGTAATTTGGGTTTGTACATCATCACCTAGAGAAGCTTATAAACCTCCGTGGGGTGATGTTATTTTCTATGAACGAGAAAGAATGAAATTTACGGTGTTCTGATATGACTGACTGGTATGTTTGCATAGGTTCTAATGGTTTCTGGACTTGTGAAGGTGATTTGAATGAAGCTATTGATTTAGCTAATAGACAAGCTTTGGAATTAGTTAAACAAAGAGTAACAAGACCTAGAATCTATTACATCTACATAACTGGTGCTATAATAAATGGTAATTTCTTTGAACAGAACAAGGAGTTTCTAACGAAAAATCTAAATGAAGAAGGAATATATGAACTTTATCCATTTCTTCGTCAAAATCTAGGAAAAGATAAAGCTATAGTTTTAAATTATGTTTTTCACGTTGATAAAGATAGAAACGTGACAGTAAAACTAAAGATAGAGTATGGTGACAATAAAATAGAAGAAAGAGAGTGGGTGACCAAGTTGTGACGGTCTACTATATGTACCATTATGAACCATCACTAAAAGAAGAAGGTTTATATAAAATTATTGGAAAATGGTTTCATATGATCTATTTTGAGCATAAGTATGTTTGTGAAAAAGAGGTTCAATTCTGTACATCTTGGATCTGGACTGAGAATGTTTTAGATGATCATGTCAAAACATTTTACGAAATAATAGTTAATAGAGAGTATATGAGTGAGTTCTTTGATGATTATTTACTTGAGGTTTATCCTGTTGATGATGTTTATGAAATGATAAGTTGTTACAGAGGAAAAGAAGGAAAAATTAGTGAACATGATATAGTAGGTCACTTTCCGAAATACTCTGATGATCTTGTGACACATTACATAAGTTTTAAAATTTCTTGTGGAACTGATGAAGTTGAAAGTATAAAAATAAATGTGGTCAATATAAACACACTCGAGAGGAAAGAAATACCTCTGAAAAAAGATGTATTGAGAGAAAACAATTTGGTGACTGTTTTAGACCTAAAGAAATTTAAAAACATAAGTGAATTTCATAACTTTATCATAAGAATAGTGGGATTGAGGTGATAGTATGGAGTATTATGTATTGTTTGGTGAAAGATGGGAACCGAGAATACATGAAATGATAAAAGTTAGAGGGAAATTTTATCATGCTCTCTTATTTAGTTTATATCACGGTATAGATCTTTACAGGAAGGAATATTTGATTGAAGAAAAATCAGGTATATATTTTAAACAGGAATGGGTTAGACTTCAATTTTTCATCATGAATAGAGATTTTGTAGAAAATAATGTTGATAAATTATTACGTTATATACAAAACTATCAGATCTCAGAATTAATGAATTTTCTTTCAGACTCTGCTTTCGAAGAAGAGGATCAAGTCTATGATATTGAACTTGAGTTTGAAAGAGGAGATGAGGATAAAGTTTATATAAATTTAACTTTAACAGATGGAATATATAAGGTTAACTTAGGTGGGATAAAATACACAAACGTGGTCTCGATAATCATTCTTTTTGCTCCTATTTCCTTAGATCAACTATTAAAGATAGAAACATTATCTGATATTGAGGATTTTGAAATTGAAAAGATAGCTATACCAGATCCAGAAAATGAGTTTGTCCAATATGAGTTGGGTAAAGGAAAACTGAATGTCCTCCTCATAGATAAGTTTAAAGACTTGAAACAATTTAATAGTTTTGAGGATATGGTTTCAGTACTGGCTCCTGAAGGTGTACCTGTAGAACTTTGATGGGGGTGATCCAAAATGTTGTGGTATAGTATAGAACAAAGTATAACTGAGGATAAACCAAGAGGATTATACAAAATAAGAGGTAGATACTGTGATACGTTTATATATTACGTGACTAGATCAGTTCAATCTCTCAAAAGAGGTAGGAAAGCCTTAGCTAGAGTTCATAGACATAAGTATGATTTCAGGATGTTTCAAACAGATATTATAAGAAAGTATGGGGAATCATTCTTCTATACTTATAGACAACAACAACTACAAGGTTTACAGACTTTACTCGATGATTTGGTGATGACGGAGGAACCAGATAAAATATATGTAACTAGAGTGGAGTTTAGACAAAACAAATTTGAAGGTGGATATGATACGAATATATTTGTTATTACAGGTCTCTATAAACACAAGGACTTGAATGAAGAATTTTATCAAGTGAAAGTTAAATTGAGACCAGTAAGTTTACAGACACTACGTTACATTTCTTTCATGAAGGAAACTGACGCTATAAATAAAGTTAAAGAAACATTTAAGATAGCTAGAATAATTTTATTTGCTAAACCAGAGGGATTACTTGATAGAACTAATACATATACGTTCTGGGAGGATACTGTAAAATTGTTGGGTCTGGAAAACATAACAGATCTATGTAAGTATACTTCGTTCACAGATATGTGTGAGAAATTATTAAAGACCCAGAAGTATAGTACGAAAACCATATATAGACGTTTCACAGGAATTATTGAGGAATTGTTTGATATCGAGGTGGTTTGATGACTGTCTTCTATCTTATAACCTTGGAACCATACTTTGTATACACAATAGATAATATCACAAATAAAACAGAACCTAGTATTATTAAGATTATAGGGAAATGGTGGCATCCATCGTTATGTTTGGTTATCTATTGGTTAGAGAAAGGATACTATAGTAGTGAATTATTCAGTAAGAGATATTTAGAGAGATACTATGGTTTTCCAGGTCATGTCTTGAGTGAAAGAGTTTTTCTTGACCATGGAAGAGACTATTTTGAGATTTTCCAATGTGACTACGGAAGAGAAGAAAAACTAGATGAATATTATTGGAATCATATATATGGTAAATATTCAGTGAATGAAACCTATGTTGTCACGGTGGATTATTGTTTCATTAGAGAATTGTATCCAGCATGGACTCAAAGAAAATCTAGAATTTGTATATCAATTCATCCGTATATGAGATTTGGAGATGAAAAAGTAATTACTATTGACATAGTTTCGGATCTGAAAAGAGAAAATAATAAACTTTACTTTGATGATGAACAACCTTTGATAGGAATAATTATGGAAACTCGAATAGAAAGAAAGAAAGAATACTATCATCATATACTAGATACAAATATTTTAAAGGAGATTGGGTTAAATAAGATCAAGGATCTATCCAAATTTAAAAATTTAGAGGTATTCATAGACTTTATATATCATTCCGATAAAAAATATGTAAAAAGGATATGGTGATAACTAATAGAGGATTTAGTAGATTTACGTTTACAGGAACTTGAAAGATAGTTTGACTCACAAAAATTTTATATATCACTAAGCCATAATATATCATATGCCTAAAAAGAAAAGAAGAATTTTAAACAAGATAGGAGAAGTTAGAATGGCTCTTGAGTTGGTATTCCCGAATCTTAAATACTTACCAAGATTCATTAAGACAAATCCATCATCACTCGAGGATCTACCAGAACCAGTAAGACATTTAGTTGAGGAGTATAGAAGAAGTCTGGCTGATACTCTAGGTATTAGTCCCGAACAAATTTCTGAGGAATTCGCAATAAAATGGGCTACTAAGTGGCTCAAGAGAGTATTATCACCAGAAGCTTGGAATAAACTAGTTGAAGAGTATCCAGAGTTACTTGAGGTAGCAGCATAATGTTTGTTAGATGTGCTAGTTGCTTCTGGTATGACAAAGATAGTGGAGAGTGTCTCCTATTAGGAGGTTATGTTCGTTTCCCATATATGCCTAGAAGATGTCCTTACTACAATATGGTTCCGAGAGCTGCTATAAATTATCTTAAAAAGATGACTGATCTAGTTAAGGATAATAATACGGATGAAAAAGATGTTTATAGTTCTGATCCATATAAAAATTACTTGAGGAGGATGTTTAGACTTGTCAGGTATGATAGAAAAGATTAAAGTTTGGTTTAAGTTGATTCGTCCTCCATTATTTGTTTTAGGTTTTTTGGTCTCATTTGCTCTACTTAGATTTTATAATGTTTGGAATGAAGATTTTACGAAAGGTTTATTGATTACATTATCTGTGGGTTTTGGTCATGCTGCTTTCACACTATTTAATGAAATTCATGATGTACCTCAAGATAAGATAAACAAACCTTGGAAACCATTACCAAGTGGTCTTGTTTCGGTTCAAAGAGCTATGATTTTGAGTATTATCATGTTTCTGATCTCATTGTTCTCATTATTAGCTATTTATGACACTCGGTATATTCTTTTGGGATTGATAGGATATATAGGTAGCTTTTATTATAATTTAACGAATGATAGAGCTGTCATAGGTTATATCTTTTATACTCTTCCTTTTTTCATAGCTTGTTTTATTAGTACAGGTCTAAAAGATATAGTTTTACCTTTGATTTTTACATTTATAGCTATATGTCAAAATATGGGAGTACAACTCCAAGATCTCGAGGCTGATATGAGAGCAAATGTAAAAACACTACCACAAGTTATAGGTAAAACAAAAACAAAGATCATATGTTCAATTTTGTGTTGTATAACGATATCATTTATCTGTGTTTCTATATTACCAACAATCTCAAAATTCCTATTTATCTTATCAACTATAATGATAATGATAGGAACTATAACCGAGTTACAGGAGTTATTTTTGAGGATAGGTTCAAGAAGTATGGTATTGTTAGGATTTTTATCAATCATTTTGAGGTGATGGAATGGTTCGATACTATGAAACCAGAAAACGAAGTTTAATAAAAGCCATAGGTTATAGAATAATAGTTTCACTGATAGCTTGGATTGTGGCTCTATTCTTTACTGGGAGTGTAGAAAAAGCCACATGGATGATGATCATGTACTATATAGGAGCTGGAGTCATATATTATGTTTGGGACAGAATATGGGTTAAATATATACGTTATGGATTAGAAATAGTTGATGAGAATAATCATGATAATGAACATGAACATGATCAAGATTAGATTAAAACATTTATGTTGTGGGGGATAGATATGAGGAGGAGGTTGATTAGAGTTAAGAAGGAGAGATGTATAGGGAGTCCATATGTTTCAATACAGACTCTATACAAGAGTGGTGAAAGAAGATACTATGGACTATATCTAGGAAAAGAACTCCGTGAAATGATAAATAAGAGAGGATATAAATTCGCAGATATATATGTAAGTAATGATCTAAAATACATGGAGATTCATTTACTAAAAGAGAAAAGAGATGAACACTCGTTTGCTTTAATGGAGGGAAGTAGAGGTAAGAAAATAGCTTGTAAGGCTTTAGCTACTAAGTTGTTAAGTAAGGGAATAAAGAGACCAAAGAAAGTTGAAGTTAAAAGAAATAAAATTATGGTTTACTGGAGGTGATATCTTGGGACATTATGATAGAATGTTCGTTGAATATATTTCAGATATTCTTTTGGGAATTAAGAGAGCTAACAAAAACATAAAATGTATCTCGTGTGGTAAACTCATTGATGAAATTATTTTTGGTTTTTATGAACATAATGATGGTTTACTAGAAAATAGTAGTGGAAAAAGATATTGGGTCTATATCAAATGTCCGTACTGTGGTTATGATATAGCTCTATGGAAATTGTTTGATCAAATAAAACCAGAGGACTTAGGAATTATGGATATAGAAGAAAAGAACAATAGACTTATAGTTATGACGATATATCACAATGAAGGTAAAATTTGTGTCGATGACATAACACTAAATAAAACCTTGATATTACCACTCAGTTCAGATCTGAATCAAATCAAAGATCCTAAATTTATTATGAACAAGGGAGAAATAATAGAGTGGGAAGAAGTATTATGATGATCGAGGTTTATGGAGCTGGTATAGCTGGAGGATATCTTTGTAACTTACTAGAACAAGATGGTTTAGAGTATATAGCTTATGAAATCAAAAGAAAAACTAAATGTCCTTCACCTTGTGCTTTTGGTTGGGCTAATTACTCAAAAGTTAAGGAATTGGTTAAAAATATAGGACTTGATTCTGATGAGTACGTAACAAATAGACCTAAAAGGATTTTAGTGAATGGAGTTGAATTCAAGATACGTGATGTCGTAACGTTTGATAAACCTAGATTTATCATGGATCTAAGGAAAAACATAAAGATCAATTATACTGAATCGTCAGAACCTTCTTCTGATTTGATAGTTGACGCTACAGGTTATAAAAGAGCTATTATAGGTCATGACTCGGAAGATGTGTCTAGACTTGTAACGAAACAATACAAACTCAAAACAGATTTAGATCAGGACTACATATATATTTTTGGTAAATCCTATGGATATGCTTGGGCTTTTCCAATTGGTGATTATTGGCATATAGGAGCAGGAGCTTTCACAAAAGAACAGATGATAGAGTTACTAAATGGATTCATTAAAGAATATGAATTACAGACGAGTCTGGATAAACAAAAAATATGTTCATGTTCGTCACCTATAATTTGGCATCCAGAAGTTAGAAAAGTCTTATTTGACGACAAACGTATAATCATAGCTATAGGTGAGGCTGGTGGTTTTGTTACTGCTTTTGGTGAAGGTAACACACTAGCTATGGAAACAGCTCTTTGTCTATATGAATCAATAAAGAGACACGATGATCCAGTTCAAATAGCAGTAGATTATTTGAAGAGAGTAACAAAAGAGACAGGATGGATAAATATACAATATGATTTCGTTAGAACTTTGAATAGGAGTTGGATAAAGGCTCTATTCAAACTACCGAAAGTCTTCAAATTGGCTAACAAACGTAATTTAGATGCTTCATTGATTAATGGATTGAGGTTGTTTTGGAAAATGAGAAGAAAGTAGTTTCTAACATGAGGGAAAATAAAAATAAAACTAGGCATGTGGTAATTTCTTCTGAAGCTTATAGACGTTTAAAACTATTTTCAGCTAAGTACGATATACCGATGAAATTAGTGTTAGATTGGTTCATTTTTACACTTCTCAATGAGAATGGTGAACCAGATCTTGATGATTTAAGAGAGGCTCTTGATGATATTCTTCACAATGAATATTTTTTGGAGCTTCTAAAGATATACAAGAGTAAACATAAGATATCTGATTGATTTGGTGATTCAGAGAACAGTTAACCTGTTAAGTTATTAACAATAAATTTTATATATGGTGGGATTCAAAAATAAACTTGAACAAGAAAGAAAAAGATAGGAGGTGAGGTTGGGGTATGGCAATACCAAGTAAACTCCTGGATATTGAAGAAAAATGGTATGATAAAGTTAAGGACAAAGCCGATTATTGGGCTAAGATGGTTAAAGATACAGCTGACGAGTATGCTAAGGGTCTAGCTAACGCTACAGGTGTAGCTGAGGACAAAATTAAATCGGGTGAGATGTACAAGGAATTCAAGAAATTCGCCTCAGATCCTAGTAAGTATAAGGATGATTTTGTAAGTGGAGTTAAATCTGCAAGGGACAGAAACAAATGGGCTAAGAACTTCTATAAGGCTTTGACTGGTGAAAAACCAAAGTAATCTTTTCAATGAGTTCAGTATACATATAATCAATAATTTCTTTTTTCTTATTTTTATTTTTTGTTTCTAAACTATATTTCTATAGCTAACCTTTATATATCTTTCTTTAGATTTGTCTTTTGGTGTTAGAGTATGTTCAAGGATAAGTTGACCAAAGTAGCTGAAAAACTGGCTCACAGATTTAATGTAGCTCCAGTAATAATAAAGACTAAAACTAAGAAATTTGAAAATGTACTAGAGGCTATCAGAGATGTTGTCAGTGACACTGAAGGATTACTTGTTAGACGAGGACAAATACTAGATAACATATTTCCTAGAATCAGGACTATACCTACATTTTCAATGATTTCAGCTTTATTACCTAGGGAGTGGATATTTGATTTAGCTGAAGCAGCCGAAGTTGAAAAAATATATCCAAACAAAATTATGTGGGCTTTCGGAGCACCTAGAATTACTAGTGAAGGTATATTTGAGGTAAAAAGTGGTGCCTTTGGTCAGTCAATCAAGTTTACAACCACGTTATATACAAAACGACTGATAGGAGCTTTTGAAGCTAATCAAAAAGGTTTTACTGGAAGTGGAATGAAAGTCTGTGTGATAGATACTGGAGTAGCTGTTGGTCATGAAATGCTTAGACATGCTATAGCTGATACAGTTTTAAACTATGCTCATGACGAGAACGGACATGGATGTGTCGAACCAGATACAGTGATAGCATTCTCAAATCCAGGATTCGTCAAAATTGGAGAGTTCTATGAAAATCTAGATAAACCAGAGATTGAAAGTAATGTAGGTATAACAAAACTACTTGATGATAGGGAAATATATGTATACTCAATGAGTTTGGACGGTAAAGTTGTAAAAGACAGGGTATTAGCGGTACATAAGGTTCCAATTGATGGAGAAATTCTCAGAATTGAGACAAGTATCGGAAATAGTTTATTGTTAACTCCATGGCATCCTACAATGATCAAGGAAAAACATAAATTCAGATTCAAGAGAGCAGAGGATATCAAGAGTGGAGACAGTATACCTATCTTTGATGAAGAATTAGATAGATATGATCTAGTTGAAGTAACTGATGTTTATACAGAATACTATAAGGGTTACTTCTATGACCTAACAACCGAGAAATATAACAACTACTATGCCTCAGGATTCGTGGCTCATAACACTTGGTGTTGTGCCTGTGTAGCTGGAAGATATGCTGTTGATACCAGACTTAGTAGAAAAGTAAAGAGAAAAGTGGCAGCTGAGGGTATGGCTCCTAATGCTTGGCTCATAAGTATAAAGGCTCTAGGTTATCTGGTTGGATGTGGTAGTACTGATGGTATTCTAAAAGCTATTGAATATGCGTTGATGCGTTACAACGTAGACGTAATATCAATGTCACTCGGTGGACCTAGTGAGGAAGAAAAACCAGAGGACGATCCATATTATGAGGTCTTCAATTACGTGACAGAGAGAGGAATAATTCCTGTAGTTGCGGCAGGGAACGAAGGACCTGATTCTAATACTATATCTACTCCAGGATGTCTACCTAACGTACTCACGGTTGGAGCTTATGATCCTTTGACGGGTAAGGTGGCTAATTTTAGCAGTAGAGGACCTACTAATTGGGGTGACATAAAACCAGACTGTATAGCTCCTGGAGTCAAGATCCATACTGCTTGTTGTGGTTTACTTGATAGAGTTGGTGATAATATGAGAAATAGGTATGCAATACTTGATGGTACGTCAATGGCTACGCCCCACGTAGCGGGTCTCGTAACTTTGATGAAACAGGCACATGAGAGACTTTTAGGTAAAACTCTGACATTAGACGAAATAATGACTATGCTCAAAGAACTAGGACATGAGAAGACCAACGACGAAGGTTACGGACCTATCACATGGGGTATGTACGAAGAATGGTTATCAACAACCTATGGGATCGAAATATAAAATTGTTAGGAGGTGATGTTTCATCCCGAGGTTTGAGAGATTGGATAGGATTTGGAGACCGAGAACTGAGTTGGGGAGGAAGATAAAACATTTCATAATACATGGAGAATGGGAAACACCACCTAGAAAAGGTTTGAGGTTTAGAGGTTTAAAGTAGGGGTGATATAATGGGTTTAATAAAAAGAATTTTAGAAAACAGGAGAAGAATTAGAGCTATCAGGAGAGGACAAATCATTAGGTTAGATCCA